>JGI24134J36421_10000050_pt1 | contig 29305 bp, 23 predicted proteins | sample BarGraNGADG00312_FD_36421 | JGI IMG/M metagenome (IMG submission 36421) | reverse complement strand
AGTTTGTACTTCTCTGTTCCCAGTAGGCAGGCATCCCTTTCGGGGTCTGCGTCAGGCACGTGCGCCATGAACAACGATGTGAATGCCATAATTCACCTCCTGCAGTATTTTACCCCGATTGAGCGATTGTTGTATCATTCTATAAAACTATAGAGCCTTTTTGAAGAGATTGGAAGTGTTTTTTGACCATATGTTTTCTGTTTTTTGCTTTTTTGTAGTTGCTGTCCCTTTCTTGCGAATACACTCTGCTTTGATTTAGGTGAGTCAGCGCCTTTCCTGCTCCCGGAGTCAAGCGTTACCATCTGGAAGTGGTATCATTGCGGAATGTTTCAGGAGCGGTCCTGCCACCGTTTGACTCCTGACAAATCTTACTCCGTCATTTCCGCTCCCCCTCCGTCATTCCCCCGAGCACTTTATTCCCATGCGAGGGGTGCTTCTCCGCGTATGCGGGAAGCCAGTCCTTGGTCCTTGTCCATTAGATGTTGATGGTCCGATCAAGTTGACTCGGCGCATGTACCGCCAGGTGTGCAATTACCAGCTGACCCCATATCCGGCTTCTTGCTCGTCAATTGTCGTCTATTTTTGCTTCCAGAACCTTTTGAATAGATGTCGAAATGTTCGACAGGAGATCATATCCTGTAGTTGCCTCGATAGCGTCAACACTTGTCAGGTATGTCTGCCACTTTGAACTGACACTGTTGATATTCGGTGTATCGATGGCTATGACGCGCGTGCTTGTTGTAATGCGGCTCAGATCTTTGGTTCCATCAGTCAACACAACCGCTACCTTCCAAACATGCGCCGGCACCGTAACGTGTCCACTATCAATAGTTGTTTGATAACTGCTTGAACCCGTCCCTCCTATACCATATGAGCCCATGACGACATAGATTTCATTTCCCTGTTGCACCAAACTGCGGAGATAACTCTCGAAGTTATTCCAAGTTTGCTGATTATTGTTGGGGGCTTGCGGAATCATGTTCGTCATCAGGAAGGTCGATGAATTGGCAGCAACAGTAGACGTTCTGTCTGCCGATGGGCAGTTATGCCCACGATCGAAACCACTACCAGAATAACTACTCGCTTGCACCTGATACCAACCGGAGGGAAGAGTACTGCCTGCGCGAAAATCATCCTTCCTCGGAGTAGACCCCAATGATGAGCTGCCAACATACCAGCTCACCCAGTTCGGTTCACCACGGTCCCGGTTATAGGACAGAACGTAATACCCGCTGTCTATCAAATAGTTGTCGGGAGAGGAACTGCTGTCGTGCACGGCATTGCTGGGATTACCCAGGAGCAAGTTGCTTCCATCGGCAGGCAATGCAACTGTTGATTTCGAGTAGGTAAGCGTGATCATCTTGGTCATCGCGTCGTATTGAACGTCGATACCAAGCGATTCCGCGACAAACCGGAGCGGGAGCATCGTCCGCCCGTTCATGATGACGGGCACGACCGCAGAGTTTGTTGCATCGATCGCAAGGGTGATGCCGTTCAGCGATGCCTGTGGCTTGTCAATCCAGAGATCGAGAGAATCCTTCCCCAGCGTGACGGTGACCTTGCGCGTAGAAGATTCCCAGGCAACGGATCCTCCAAACGCTTCGATGATGGCGCGAATAGGCACGAGCGTCCGTCCTTCGACGATGACGGGTTTGGTTTCTTGGGCGTCGATTGGCTGCTGCACTCCATTGATGGACATGGATGCGTTGCCGATCCATAGCTTGATCGTCGTTGACGACAAGGCAGCGCCTAGGAGTCCTGCGACCAGGAGAATGGCTACCAGGACAGCCAGGAGATGCGTTCTCTTCATGAGTGCACCCCCTCAAGAATCTGCAACTACCACATGATACCACATCTGCCAAATAGACGGTACAGGAGAAACATCTCGCCAGACATAGCTGCGTTCGCCGGCATCGTGGACGCCCTCCAGGATAAGCAGGACCTTCCGCGCTTATGGTCAATCCGACAGACAAGGCTGGGCTTGGTAGACGGTCCCGTGACGGCTCAGCGGTACGAGCTGTAGAGCGCAACGCTCTTCCTCTGTCCAGCTTTCTTGCTATGGCGCTGGTATGCCTGCAGTCTTTCCCGGAGAAGGAAGTGAAGGGTATCAGATTCCGACGGGACACATTGACAAACCCTCCAATCGGCTACAGTAGAGGTGTCGGCTATGTTGGAGGGCGGAAATGCTGTCTGCATTCTTGGGTATCACGGACAACAACTGGTTTGACTACTTGCGGCGGAACGAGATCACCGACGAGGTGAACTTCTGGGTTCCCAGTGCACCACCACGCAGACTCATCGAACCTGGGACGCTCTGGCTGTTCAAGCTCCACAGCCCTCTCGACTTCATCGCGGGCGTCGGCGTGTTCATGCACTACTCTGTGCTTCCCCTCCAGATGGCGTGGGATGCATTTGGCATCCACAACGGTGTACCGACGCTGGAGGAGTTCCGAATCGCCATCATGCGGCACAAGCAATCCGGTGCAGATTCATGGAACACCGACGTGGGCTGTGCAGTGCTCGATCAGGTCGTGTATCTGCCGCGGGAGCTCTGGGTCCCGTGCCGCACCGGTAGTGTCGTCAGTGGCAAGCACATGGCCGGCGCCGACGATCAGACCATCGTGCAACAGGTACTCCTCAACTTGGAACTGACACCATCAACGCCGCAGGTTCATGCACTGCCCTTCTACAGCTCTGACTACACGCCGCAGTATGCCCTGCGTGAGGTCCGCCAAGGCCAAGGAACGTTCCGCATCGAAGTGACCGATGCCTATCATCGTCAGTGTGCCGTCAGCAGGGAGCGCTCGCTGCCCGTCCTTGAAGCCGCGCATATCATCGAGTGGTCCGACACCCACGCCAACGATGTCACCAACGGTATCCTCCTGCGTGCCGACATCCACAAGCTGTTCGATGCCGGCTACGTCACCATCGACCCCGATGGCTATCGGTTTGTGGTCAGCAAACGCCTCAAAGAGGACTACGACAACGGCAAGGAGTACTACCTGCTCCATGGTACGCATATTCTGCTGCCAGAGGATCCGAATGCGTGGCCGAACATGGAACGAATCAAGAGCCACAATTCCGAGCGGTTTGCCGAATAGCTCGAGGTCGGGGGTGCGCTCACCCAAGCGCATGTGATGATGTCGTTTCACAGGACTCTTGAAAGTGTTTACCTTTTGGGTTAACATAATACGAACGACGGAGGGCAAGGGTGGTCATCCTGTTTGCAAAGAGCAAACTGCAGAAAGAGTTCTCAGACGATAACAAGTTGAAGCAGGCACGAGGAAGTCGTCAGGCGAAGTTGATACGGCAACGTCTGTCCGAGTTGAAGGCCGCTGACACGTTGGCGGACATGTGGATGTTGCCCGCCGCTCGTTGTCATGAACTGACGGAGGATCGGAAAGGCGCCATCTCTTTGGATTTGGACTATCCATATCGTCTGCTTATCAGTGTCGGCGGAGACAGTGTTGAGTATCGGCCAGATGGAGGTCTCGTGCACGACAGCGTGACTACTGTCATCATCGAGGGGGTAGTAAACACACATGAATAGTGAGAAGCGCTTGTACGAATATAAAGGAGAAGCTGCTTCGGCACCTGGTGACACGCTCAGGGAGACTCTGGATGCTATTGGGATGAGTCAGAGCGACCTGTCTCGTCGTACCGGTCTGACGCCCAAGACAATCAGCGGCATCATCAATGGCAAAGAGCCTCTTAGCCACCAGACCGCACTGCAACTCGAGACGGTTCTCGGCGTTCCTGCATCCCTCTGGAACAACCTTGAGCGGCAGTACCAGGAGTACAGGGCTCGCAGTGTTCAGGCTGAGCAGATGCGCGCCCAGAAGGGCTGGCTGCGGCGATTCCCGATGCGTCAACTCCTCGAGTGGGCATGGGTCGAGTGCTGTGATGACGTTGCACAGCAAGTGCTGGCGTTGCTGCGGTTCTTTGGCTGTTCCAGTCCCGATCAGTGCGATACTTACCTTCAGCATGCTGCAGTACAGTACCGAACATCAGGCAAGTTCAGTGCCGATGAGTATGCTTTGAGCGCATGGCTTCGGCAAGGAGAACGCATGGGGCAGCAACTGGAGTGTTCTGCCTATGATGCCGCCACATTCAGACAGGTCTTGCAGGAAGCCAGACACTTGTCGACCGAGAAGTCGGGCGAATTTGTACTGCAACTGCAAAGTCTCTGCGCTCGCGCCGGTGTTGCTGTCGTGTTTGTCCGTGAGCTACCACGCATCCGCGCTTGTGGGGCCACTCGATGGTTGACGCCCGACAAAGCGCTCATTCAGCTGGACCTGCGACACAAATCCAATGACCAACTCTGGTTCAGTTTCTTTCATGAAGCTGGCCATGTGTTGCTGCACGGGAAGCTCCAAGTCTTCGTCGACGGACAGGACGGCGAACGGAACGAGCTGGAACAAGAAGCAGACAGGTTCGCTAGTGACATGCTCATTCCAGCGCGTGCATACAGTAGTTTCGTACAAATAGGGAAGTTCACGTCTTCAGCAATCACCACGTTCGCTCGTGAACAGGGCATTGAGCGTGGTATCGTCGTTGGCAGATTGCAGCATGATGAACTCATGCCATACAGTCGACTGAACGATCTCAAGGAGAGGCTGACATGGATATAGGAGCACCAGACCGCCTACTCGTGATAGCATCAAAGGATGGTTTTGTCACATGAGAATGGAGAGCAGAGTGGTACAGACAATTATGTCGATGGCTGAGAGTATTCCAGTTGGTATCATCAGTGAGCCATTGGTCAGCTATGACAAGAAGAAACCCTATACAGATGCTGTCAGCAACATGAATGCCTCTCGATTCGACGTGGCGGGCGTTGTTGACTATGCTGGCAACGTGCTTGGTTACATTGATTCCAAGGGAAAACTGAGTGGCGTATGTGGTGACAAGAACCATGTGCATCCTTTTGATCCCGGCAGTCTGGTCACCGACGCGATGCCTCTTGCCGAAGCTGGGTTTCTTGTGGCGAGACGGCGACGTATATTCATCCTGGAGAGAAATAAGGTCACGTCCATCGCCACGCGGGCTGACCTCCAGAAAGCACCTGTACGCATGATGATCTTCGGGATCATCACGGTCTTGGAGATGCACCTGACTGATGTTCTGCGACGAGAGTGGCCAGGCGAAGAGTGGCGCGAGTACGAGCTCTTCACTCCGAAACAAGTGAAGGCGATTCAAGATGCCTTCCGGCAAGCAAAGAAGCGCAACGACGAGATCGATATCTTTGGCTGTATGAACCTTTATCACAAGTGTCTGCTTGCATGTGCGACCGACAATGTGGTGGAGAGCCTTCGAACAATGGGGTTTGATAACCTGGAGTCAGAGCTGGCTGCAATTCGCACGCTCAGGAATGCTGTCGCTCATGGAACAAGCCTGGTAGCCTCGAATCGGTCATGGAACAAGGTCCTGCGCACCGCGGTCACTGCTCAGCATATTGCCCAGGCGCTCGAGTCGATGCTATGAAGGGATTCTGGCAATAATGTGTTAATGAGCAACGTACGATGTCCACTTGACCCGATGGAATTGCCCGATGAGTGCTAGCAAATTGAAATCCACAGGATTGCCACTGGAGCACACTTCCAGTACTCTGGCTGAGTTTCTGAGCAGTGGGGGATGGGAGACAATACATACTGTCATACTCCCCGCGCGTTCGGCAGAGCGCGTCTGGGTGTCTGACCTGCCTCTTTGTCCTGCCACCGTGCACTTCCTGGCGACAGACGTTATTGGTGGCATCTACAGGCACCAACATGAAGCGCTGTACGAGATATGCAACGACAAGAACGTGTGCTTGACGACTGGCACTGCGTCGGGCAAGAGCCTTGTGTTCTATGCCGCTCCCATCGAGCTATTCAGCATGCACCGCCAGACGATAGCAGTACAAAGCACACCTATCCACGAGCATACCGTGCACCAAGCAGCCGGCGCTGTGGATGTCGTCGGGGATTTTCGTAAGTTCTGATGTCATAGCCCGACTTCCAGTTCAGCTTTTCACATAGGCTTTTATGAGGTCTACCATTGCTTGCTCGACGTCATATTGCTTCGCAATACCCTCGGTTGTGGCGGTGCCTTCGATCAGGGTTTGTATTATTCTCAGCACCTTGCCCACGGTGACGGTGTTCTTGAACTGAGAATTGTTGAGCAAAGCTGTCGCGGCATTCTCATCCAAGACAAACTGCGCCTGCGCTATCTGCGGGGCAACGGTATTTTGCATAGTCTCTTGCACAGGAGCTGTAGCTTGTGCCTGTGCTGGTCGGTCAGGTTGTGGTTGGGGCAGTGTAGTCAAATCGTACAGTGTTGGCTGTTGAGGTATCTGCATCTGCTCATCAGATTGACGCGACTGTAGCCTGTTGTCGAAGAGTGTTGCCTCCCTCTTCGTATCTTCCTTCATATATAAGGTTTGCCCAAGCGCAGTTTGCCATCTTCTGATGATCACAATTCCGTATTTTCCGTTTGAGACCTCCTTCGAATCGACCGGTCTCATTCTGCCAATAGGCAAATTTCTCCAGCCACTGTCTTGTGCCTTTGCTTCAGACACCTCCACTTTGTTGGTAGCTTCTCTCTTGTTGTCAGCCAAAAGCAGGTCTGTCATCTGGACAAGGCAATCATAGTCCTGAACTGCCTTCCATTCTGTCGGAATCCAGTTCGTGCCACTAAGCATTCCCACTAGACCGCCGGTTATGGAGGCAATAGTGTCTGTGTCCGCGCCGAAGGAGAATGCCGGCACTTTAATTCCGAGGGATGGATTGTTGGCGTATCTCGAAGCCAGATAGATGGCGGCCAGTGCGGCGACATCCCCTGCTCCGTTTGCCTTTCCGAAGCATTCCAACTCGGTCAGCACTTTTGTGTCATCCAGCATCAGACCCTTCTTAAGCGAATCCCTGATGAATTCGAGTTGCTTAACCATACGAGCGCGGGTACTTTCCCATACTGCGGCGTATTCGTAATCACGATGCTGGCGAGCAACATTAAGCCATTTTCCGAAAACATCGGGACTAAGGTTTGCGCCCCAATCCTTTTGCCCTTCGATTAAGGCAGTAACGAGTTCTCCATATTCCAGAACCGTTTCTTCCCTTAAAAGATAGTCCAAAGCAAAGGCATAGCAGGTTGCTCCCAAGAAGGCTCGCGGATGTCCGTGAGTTATAAGGGTGTCCTTAACAACATCCAACATCAGCGCATGGATATTGGATGTTTTCGCCGCTGCGATGACGTGCGGTAAGATACGCATGGTTGCGCCGTTACCACCCGCGTTGAAGTAGTTCCGCGTGTAGTTGGACTGCCACAGTAGCGCGCCTTCTTGGCAGGATTTCGCCGCCTTCAATAAGGCCCCACCGCCTCCACGTTGATAGTTGAGCCAAAACGGAAGCTCCTTCTCGGCGAGGAACTTTTCCCAGTCGCCTGCGACAATGCTCCGTGAAACAGACAGCGTCATCTGAGTGTCGTCGCTGTACTCACCGGGCAGAATCCTCTCGTCATGCCAACGTGGGTTGCTACAACTACGCGTCCACTCGACGAAATGGTCGACGATCTTCGGCTTTTTGGCTCTGTTCTTCGAGCGCGGCTCGTTAGGCCAACCCAAAGCGTCACCAATGGCGGTGGCCAGCATAGCCCCTTTGCATTTTTCTATTTGGGTTGGTATCACCGTAGACATAACTCAATCCTCCTCTGACCAGTCGCATTGGGTCTCGATTGGCCAACGACCATTCTTAATCATATTGCTCCAATTCGGGGTCAGCATGTCTGGGGCAACATGAAGCGGTATCTGTTCCTCTATACCGTACATTTTCAGCATCGCATAAACCCGCTTCGCTACGTCCTTGGTTCCAGTTGCAATGCCAATGATGTACCGTCGTGGAATACTGTCCCTTATCAAGATTTCCGCTTGCCCGTCTGTCGGGCAGGAAGCGAGCATTTTCGGAGACCTTGAGTACGTAAACGTAGGAACAGAAGCAGCGAAGATTGAATCGATTTCTTCCATTCTGTCGTTTATGTATGCACCGTTTGCTTTGCTTGCATTGCAAGGGCAGAATTTCGCGCTCTTATACGTTAGTATGCTCACATCGATATACAGAACAACCCAGTCGTTGAAGATCTCATCGGTGTTGTTCTGTATAGCATTTTTCAAGAACCATGAGTTTGGATACTGAATAGAGCAGCACACATAATCCAATTCACCGTCGTACCGAGCCGTGTCGGTGACGTTTTTCGTATCCTGGCGTATTGAACTGCTGGCCAAAATACCATCTGCCGAAGCTACAATGTGCGTTAGGCTCTGGAACTTCGTAAAGTGGCACAAGCGGGTAACGCCGCGAGTCTTCAAGATGTCGTCTGGGATCATACCACGTCCTTCTCATCGTGAAAATCATAGCTGTCGGAATCCTCTGGAAACAGCGGTGACAGCGTACCACTATATGTCATGTATAGCCCATATTTCGAGCGGGTTGCTGCAACGTACAGCAATTTTGCCTCGTTGGCATATGCGTCCTCTTTGGACATGGCTCTCGCAACCGTGTCGGGGTCTGGGAGTTTGTCGTCCGTCAGATATGGGATAAACACATTGTCGAACTCCAGTCCCTTCGCGGCGTGGTAGGTCGCAACATACACCTTCTTCATGTGGGCATAGCCGGGGGTGTCTTTGTTAATCTCGATTGCGTCGCAGCTCTTGTTTTTCAGAACAAGCATGAAGACATCGATGTCAGCCCTATTCCTGCAAACAATTACCGTAGACGAAGTTTTGCCCGTGGAGATTGCCCGCTCAACCACCCAAGCCATCTCACGTTGCTTGTTTGAGAATTTCACGAGTATGGGCTTGGGTCCCTCGGCAATCTGGGCGGTGGCTTCGACGATGTCTCCGTCCTGCTGCCAGTATCTATTTTTGGTTATGTCTTTTGCAAACGCCGTGATGGTGGCGGGATTGCGATAATTCACATCAAACCGCCATATCTTGTCGGCATCTATCCCTGAGTCGCGCCACGACAAACGGCTTCCGTAAATCTGCTGTGCCACGTCCCCAAAGAATGTAAACGAGCCGCCGTCCGCAACTGCGTCTACCAACGACTTAATCATCATAGGCGAGAAGTCCTGCCCCTCGTCCACAATTATGTGGGTGTATATGCGTTCGCTATCGTCTTCCTGCAACTCGCTGTAGGCATAGAATGCTAAGTCATCCCAGTCGTATTTACGCCCAGCGGCTTCGCGAAGTTCGATATACTTCTCATAAGCCATGTAAATCCACTCGCGATTTTTGCGAGAGAGATATGCAGTGGCTCTACCGATACGTTCTGCACCGCTATATGCTGCGAGGCTGTCAAATCCGAACTTCTCGATGAATGTTATCTCATCAATGAAGAACTCCTTGGGACGCCTGAAAGTTGATTCGGCGGGATACTGCGTTTTCAAGGCGCCTACAGCTTGCTCTATGTAGTGTGCCTTTTCTTCGGGCCCCAGAATCCCATTCCGACGAGGCATCTTTCCTCTGCTATTCAAATAACCGCGAGCGAATTTGTGGTACTTCTCGACAACCAGTCTTGCTGACCGAAAATCGCTCAACCCTCTCATATACTCAACCAATGCGCCGTTGAACGTAACAAGCAACACCCTACCGCCGCCGGGTATGTTGGCGAGATGATGGGCGCGGTACAATGCAATGGTAGTCTTGCCGCTTCCGGCAGTACCCAAGACAACGATGTGACCTTTTGCGGGAAGAGCCATAACCTCTTGCTGCTTACCAATTGGCGCAATTCCAAGCATACCCGATCCCCCTCGGATTGTCCTATTCCACGTAATCGAGCGTCTGCCTGTCAAGCGTAGCCCGTATTGCATCATCTAAGAATCATCGTGAACGTGTGAGTCATTGCGTCACCAAGAATTATAGCGAAATGGTCTGCTCTGTCACGGCCCCGAGGGGGACGTCTTGGCTGTTCTTCCGGAGGAGCCGTGCTTCCAGGATGCCAATGTCCCGCTCCACGGCAAGAGGATCGAGGTCCCTCAGCTGACGCAGCAAGCGTGCCTTGGCCTGATCACTGACCTCGGGAGCCTGCAGGAACTGGTGGAGTGGAGTCATGGGAGCATGGTACTTCTTCGGGAAGGGGCGAAGGGATTTCACGATGATTTGAAATGATGCAACTCGCCATCCCGAACAGCGGTCTGTGACCGTGAGGGTGTAACAATGATCTCCTGCTGCCTTCCCTCCATCATGACTCACCAAGTCTACCTCCACCTGTCCCGGAGCAGCAGCCGAGAGCTCCCGGGAAGAGACGATGGGAATGAGTCTCAGCAGGCTTCCTGGTTTTGTCCGGGGAGCATGCCTCCGGTTCTCTCCCCTGGTCTTCTCCTCCCGCAGCAGTCGGTCCATGGTGGCAGAGCCCATCTGGAGAAGAGCAGTAGAGAGAGGATCAGGAAGAAGAGTCCCATGTCTGCCCATGGCACGCAGGAGCTCCGGCATGGCTGCCTGCAGTCTCTTGCCACAAAGGTCTCCACTCAGGTGGTACATCCAGACAAGAGCCTCTACCACAGCAAGACCATACAGGTGCTTCCGCTGTCTGGGCCATGGAGATGGCCTCGTGGGGACCAGGGTAACTGCTCCCAGGATGACCCTCCTTGCATATGTGCGGAGCAGGTGTGCTGCATACGGAGGACTGTACCCCGTGGTGGCACAGAATTCCTGCAGCATGACCCCTTTCTCCTTCTTCCGGGCATGGAGGTATCTCAGAGCAACCTCTTTCCCGACGTGCTGTTTCTCTTGCATTGATAACGCCATGACGCTGCTCCTTTCCCTCCTGCTCACGCAAGGATGTCAGTATCATGGCCACCTCCTCTCGTTTCACGATGATTTCGTACGATGGAGGAGTACTATTCCGGGTAGTATGGGTGAGAGGAATGGGCAGATCGTACGTTGATTGAAGCAATGAGAGATCCTTTCGTGATGCAACGAAGGGAGTTCGCGATGATTTAACGTGATGCAACTCGGTACTTGAACGTGTAGGTTGCCGACATATACTGACAAAACAGTGTCTGAAGAGTGTTGCTGACATAGCTCTGAGAAAAGCAGAACCTTGTTGGATCAGCAGCTGTCTGAAGGAAGGGGAATGAGTTGAACAGTGTTCGATGGGACCGAGAAACGGGAGGCGTATTGCTGGCGTCAGCATTCTCGACCGGCGCGGTCGATGTCATAACCGGCGCAGCCCGTCCAGTTTTCTGGGAAGAGCTTGACCTGCTGGGGCTGTCGAAGACCTGGAAGTACCCTCATGTCTCGGAGCCTTTGCTCTGGGCTGTGGACCGTCGCTACTACTATCGAGGCGATCCCGTTCTGGACGTACACGGCGGCGGCATGACCACTGAGCCAAAACTGACGTTCATCAACACGAGCCGGCTCAGACTTCGACCCGTCGACGTTTCTGCAATGCTAGATCGCAACTCTGTTGTGCTTGAGACACTGGAGAACGAGGCCATGGAATTCGTTCTCAGGACATATCGCCGCTTTCGTAAGCGCGTCGACTTCACCGTCGTGGCGTTCTCGGGAGGCAAAGACTCGCAGGTCATCCTCGACATTGTGAGCAGGGCGCTTCACCCTGACCAGTACATGGTCATCTTCACCGACACTACCATGGAACTGCCTTGTACGCTCGAGACGGTTAAACAGGTGCGGGAACAGTATGGGGAGCGTTTCCCCGCACTCAAGTTCCTCACAGCACGCCATGAGACGCCAGCACTCGAGCTCTGGTCCAAGTTTGGGCCTCCCAGTCGCATGCACAGGTGGTGCTGCTCTGTCTACAAGTCCGCCCCGGTCGTGCGGCTTCTTCAGCAGCTCAAGGGTGATGGGACGCAGGCGAGAGTTCTGCTGTTTGATGGGGTGCGGGCGGAGGAAAGCCAGCGCAGGTTGCACTATCTGCGCACCGCTACCGGAGCGAAGCACTCACTCCAGACGAATGCAGAGGTGATTCGGATGTGGAGTACGACCGAGGTGTTTCTGTATCTGGCTCGTCACTCCATAGATCTAAATGCTGGGTATCGCATCGGACTTCAGCGCGTGGGTTGCGCCGTCTGCCCGTTTGCCTCTGAGTGGTCAGAGTTTGTTCTCTCACAAGCTTTTCCAAACCATGTAGCACCCTATTTTGGCGTACTGGATGAGCATGCTAGGCTCCTGGGGATGACCGATGAGCGAAACAGAAACGAATACGTCTCCGCCGGCTCTTGGAAGAAGAGGGCTGGGGGGGATGGTGTAGATACAGGCGGCACACGCGTAGACGTTGTCACGACTCCCAAGGAGCTCGTGGGCGTCATGTCACGTCCAAGGGAGAACGTGCTGACTTGGCTAACGACCGTGGGTTCCGTGGCAGTGGTCAAGAAAGAACATGCGTGTCAGGGCGAAGTAGTCTTCAAAGGTCAGACTCTTCGGTTCTCGCTGAGGCAAAACGTTGACAAGGAGAAGACGACATTCTCAGTGCAAATTCCTCCGGATCCAATTGCAAGGGAGATGCACAACACATTCGTCAGGATTCTCAACAAGGCTGCATATTGCATTCACTGTGGTGTCTGTCAGTCGGATTGTCCAACTGGTGCACTCAAGAGCGGTCCGCCAATTGAGATAGACCAGAGTCGTTGCACACATTGTGGGGCTTGTTTGAACGTGAGTGAGAAGGGTTGTCTGATGGCCAAGTCAGTGGGAATGAGGGGTGAGGTGATGGGCAGCAAAACAGGTATTCAAGGGCTTGGCAAGTACTTGACCTTCGGGCTGCGGAAGGAATGGCTAGATGACTTTCTGAGACAGGAGAACCACTGGTTGGAAAACAACTCGCTTGGCTCGAAGCAGATTGAAGCTATGTTAGCGTGGCTGAGAGATGCTGGCCTGATTGATCCCAAGACGAAGGAGCCCACGAGCTTAGCAGCACTATTGTCCGATCAACGCAATTCAGATACCTTGCGGTGGGAGGCCATATGGGCGAATCTGGCAACCCGTTCGGGCTTGGTTCAGTGGTATTTAACCGCGATTCCATGGGGCACACAACAGAACAAGAACGATTTGGTCAATCAGGTGACTTCGGAAGGCGGCGTATCTCCTAGAACAGCTGATAGCGGGATGAACTCCTTGTTCAACATGATGGAGCATTCGCCGCTCGGTACGTCAATGAAACTGGGCAGAGTGACTGCCGTCGGACGCCAAAGGCGGCTGGAGAAGAACGGATGGGCAAAGTTGTCTCCGGAGGGAGCGGTCTACTCGTGTTATGTCATGGCAGCGAAGCTGGGCCGGAGGGAATTCGTGCTTTCAGATCTGTGTTCCACGAGCCAGCTCTACTCGTTATACTGGCTGTTTGGAGTGAGGGAAGAGGCACTCAGGTCGATTCTGCGCTCAGCCGAGTTCCGGTTTGGTGCGGATATACTGCGAGTAGACTTTGCGGCGGGGCTGGACAATGTCTATTTGAGTCTGAACATGTCAGCAGATGCTGCGCTGGAGATTATGGCCGGAGGTGGACCGCATTGAGGGGAATCCACCGATACGAGACATTTGGCCTTCACGCTGCTTGGGTAGTAGGATTCCTCACGGAGCGGGCAACCTCTCGTAGTGTTGACTATCTGGGCCCACGGCAGCGTCTGGCGCTGAGGCGCTATCTGCAGGACGCTGGCATCTGTGACGGGGCAAATGATCTTACGCTAATTGGTCGGCTGCTATCTGAGACGACCGGAGATCCAAGGTGGAGCAAGTATGCTTGGCCATGCATGTGGACGTTCTTGTGCACGACAGCGCTGATTTTTAGGTGGTACGCTGCGCTTCCAAGTCGTGTTTGGACATTGGAGGAGCTGTCGCAAGCGATGCAGGGCACCTGGCCCGAAGTTTCCGTCCGGACCCTGTACAACGCGCGCTCGGAGTTGCTAGGAACGCTCAGATACACACCAATTGGAGAGGACCTCGGTCAGGGGATCCGTGTCCGATCCAATGGCAGTGATGCCGTGGATAAGCAGGGTCTAGAACGAGTCTCCGGATATTGGGTCTTGTTTTGCACTACAGTGATGTGCCCACGCGGGCTAACGATCTCTGCAGACGGCAAGGACAGCCGGAGCAGTGTCGCTCAGGTACTTGGAGTCGACGATCGCGTGTTAGCGGCAGCATTGGAGTCCTTGTGGCAGCCGGACTTGTACACTGTCAGCCGAGAGAGCGATGGTTTGGTGCGTGTTCGCCTGATCCCAGGAGTGACGCCCGAGAGTGTTCTCCAAAGATGGATAGCCAAGGGGTAACTACTGTCATGACGTGCGATCACGATGCAATCGTTCGGCGCGTCTACGCAGGCGTCGAAGCTCTGGCGGAACCGCGCAGAGCGTGCGCATCCAGGACCAGGGAGCTCTTCAAGAGAGGCGGGGCTCTGGGAGGAGAGGGTTTCCTGACTCGCTACCTCGACTTAGTCGTCGACCAGAACAAGATGCATCTGTATGAGAAAACTGGTGAACTGCGATCTGCTCTGNGNTGCCTTGAGATAGTAGGTGTGATTGANGGGCATGGGTTGACGTCGCTTGGAGAGGCGCTGCTGCCAATTCTAAGTCACGAGGGTATGTCATCTCAGTTTGTCTGGTATGTGCTCTGGATCAACCTATCCTGCACGTGGTTGGGTGCGATGGCATGGAACATGTTGACCAGACAGGGATCAACGATACCTCTCCTCACAGAAGCGCTTTGCTCTTATCTGTGTGGTGAGGATGCGGTGGACAGCCAGGATCGAGGGGCGGCGTCTTCGCTGGAGAATTCGTTTCAGAACACCGTGTGGGGTGATCTTGGCATTGGTGAGGCCCCAGCACATGGGAGACGCCTATGGCTACGCACGACCTCGGAGGACGTCGACCCGCTTCTTGTTCTCTATGGCTTGTACAAGGCTGCAAATGTGTCCATGATGCCGACGATCGATGGGGAACAGCTTGCCACGCTGCCTTATGGTCCTTGCGTGACGCTGGGGATTGATGGAACTACGGCGGTGCACCAATTGCTTTCTCTCTGGTTGCCTGGACTGCTAGCCCAGCGGCGAGAAGGGGATGGGATTATGTTTTCGGTTCAAACTGACAAGGATGCTTGTGATGTCGTAAGGGAGTACGCGCGGAGGAGGGGCTATCAATGAAATACGCTGATATCGTTGAACTCGACAAACACTTTGATCCTGTTTTCAAGCTTGCTGATGGGGACAAGTCTGCTGCATGGGCGACTTTCATCCCTACGGTGGAACCCTTCGAGGACTTGCTGCGAAAGGCCATAGACGCCTTCGAGTCGCAAGAGCCAAAGGCACAACGACCGGTGTGGGTCCAGGGGACGTATGGCACCGGCAAGAGTCATGCAGCATCGGTTATCTCACACCTTCTTGACGATGATATCGATGGGCTCGACTCGTTCTTGGCCCGGATGAAGCCCGAATTGGCTGCTCGCGTCAGGAGTTTCCGTGAGACGCAGCACGTAGCTCCCGTCTACCTCTATGGATCGGGAGCTCCCCTGGTCCACAGCGCTCGTACTTTCGACCTTGCTGTCCAGATGGCCGTGAAGTCTGGTCTCAAAGCGCTCGGACTACGCGTTGACGTTCCGAGCGATTTTGATCGTTTCGTCGAACTCATCGAGAACAACCCGTTCAAGATGGACTGGGACGCAATGATACGACAAAGCAGCCAACTTAGAGTGTACGCTCCAGGTGGTGCAAAGGAACTGCTGCGCCGGCTCAAGGCGCAGGACAGGGAGGCTTTGGAAGCGCTCGAAGACTACTTTGCAGAAAGTGGGAATGCGTACCTTGGTGCGACCTCGTTGACCACGTGGCTCAAGCAAGTGCTCGACAGTTCGTTGGCAGATGGTGCTGGATATACAGCGGTCATGATCTACTGGGATGAATTCACGTCTGTCCTCGAACTTACGCGCGCCCGAGACATAGCAGCAGCTCTGCAGAAGCTCGCCGAGTTTTGCCAAGCCGAGCCTCGCCTCAAACTGGTCATCATCAGTCACCGCAAGCCAGGCCAATTTGCGCTGGACACCGACGAGCAACGGAAGATCGATGACCGCTTCAAGATGGTGGACTACCTGATGACTGATGTCACGGTATACAAGATCCTGTCAGCAGCCATTCTCCGAAAGGACCTACCAGCCTATGCGGCCTTGGTGTCGCAGGCATACTCGGGCCATGGTGAACTTGACGCCTTGGTCGGCCGGCTGGATGCCGGCGGCGCCTCGAACATGAGAGACGACATTCGTGGGTTGTTCCCAATTCACCCGTACACGGCATATCTTGCCACGCTGATCTCGCATCACATCGGTTCCTCAGACAGGAGCATCTTCATGTTCTTGCACGATGGTGAGAAAGGGTTCAAGAGATTCATCGAGGATAATCCTGATGACGGTCAACAGTGGCTGACAGCAGATATCCTGTGGGACTACTTTGCGCCCACGCTGGCAACTGATGAGGCCGACGAGTTTCTTGCGGTCAGCACAGTATTCAGCCAACGGCGGTCAGTTGTTGAAGCTAGAGGTCGGAACTGCGCAATGGCCTTCAAGAGCATGCTCTTGCTCAATTTCCTGCATGCGTATCTTGGCCATTCCGACAGTCTTCAGACCTCACTGGTAGCGCCCACATGCGACAACTGCGAAGCCATGTATGCGGGAACCGATCTGCAGGGCCATGCGGCAGAAGAACTGGGATTTCTGGAAGAACAGGGAGCCCTACACAAGATGGGTTCCGAGTACCTGGTCATGTATGGAGCTACTCTTCCGGAAGACGAAGTTCGAACGGAGGTCGATCGGCTGGCTGCTTCATACATCGACAATATCACTTCGGTGCTCGACGGTGGAAAGAAGTATGAATTGGTGAGCAAGTACGGTGGGTCGAGCGTGTTGCGTGAGGTCCATGTCAACTTCTTCCATGGTGGACCGCATGCGACCGCATTCCATAGGAAGGCCGTGGATCAGTTGGGATTCTACGACTCCACGAGCCTGCATGTGGCCGTGGTCCTCTATGCGCAGGACGAGGATCTGGTCGGTGCAACCGACCAACTGACGGACTACAGCCGCCGGGCGACGGCAACTGACCCCGCACTCATTATCCTGGAGGCTCTCTCGCCGGTTGGTTCGAAGAAATTGCAGGAGTTGGCTAGTCACCGTGGTCACGCCGCAGTTGCAGAGCGCCATTCGCTTGCCAATGTCAAGACAGACTATGACAAGATGGCCAACTTGATTGCGGCCAATTGGGCAGCGCAGCTGGGCAACAGCAGCCAGTACAACATCTACGTGGGAGGAACAGTAACTTCTGTCGGGTGTAGCGTTCTCCCTGCTGCTTTGCAGGATTGCGCCAAGCAGATCTTCAAGAACGGGTTTGACGACGTGCAGCACGTTCCGAAGACGTGTTGGGGCGGCGGTGGCAACAAGATCGCAGAGAGAGTGCTGCAGGCCGAGTCGCTCGATGACCTCGTACATGAGCTGGCAGGCCAACAGAAACAAGTCCTCGGCATCTTCAAGAGTTCCTCAGGCTCATCATATGTTATCGACCAGCACCTGAAGCAGACTGAACAGGCTGGGCAAGAACCGATTGGGCGTTTGTCGCAGGCGGTTCATGAGGCGCTTGAACCGATGGCCCAAAGAGTCGTGTCGTTCAACTTGGGCGACTGCTTGCAGGACTTGGCGATTGCTCCGTATGGTCTGTATGAGAACCTGCTTCACAGCGCAGCATTGGCTTTTGCTCTTCGACCATATGTCAACCGTTTCTATGACAGCAACGGTCGGCGTATCGCTGTGCTCCCAATGCGCGATATTGTGGAGAAACTGTTCAGATGCTGGTCTGGTGGCAAAGGGCACGATTTGCTCGAAGTTCAGTTCGGGACAGAGACGGAGGAGCATCTCGTCCAGATTCTCAAGAGCATCTTTGGACTCTCGGACGTGGGGACGCTCATGGACGCACGGGGGCAGCTGCGCACATGGACCGACCAGAGGCGCAGACCCTTGTGGTCGGTCAAGTATATGCCCGTAGCTCCTACCGTCAGTTCTGCTGTTGACACTTTGAGCGCCTTACTGCAGATGACTCAGGCCGATATTGGTGAGAGTCAGATGCAGCAGCTTGTCGAGGCACTAGATCCAGTCTCCGCTGAGCTAAAACTCTTGCTGAATGAGAACAACCTCAAGACTGGATTTGGAGAGTGGTTGTCGCAGTTCATCGCGCCTGCTCCAACGGCAGATTCAGTCGAACAAATGTACGGCGAATTGAGCCAGAAGATGGCAGGTTCACCTTCTGTTTGGTCTGAGGACATAGCTCGCGAGAAGATACTGGACCTGGTGACACCACCACCTCCTCCTGACAAGCCGGCATCCATAGCCGCAGCTAAGGTGAGCGAGATCCTTGACTTGGCTCCGTCCCAGGATCTTGCCATGGTGCAGCTTACTGGACGAGAGACTGTACGCAGTCGCAAGTACCCTCTGTTCGCTGCGGCTCTTTCAGCGTCGACGCCCGCCCTGCACGCTGCAGTCGAATCAATTCATGAGTTCCTCGAGGCAGCTTCCGTGGACCAGGTGGACGTCGACCGCCTAGTGAAGACTATCGAGGAGGCAGGCGTGGATCGAGTGAGGGATACGATGGCACCTGAGATGCTCGAGTCAGCATTCGGCAAATGGGTGGCACATCACCTCGATACCGCCCAGTCGCCGAAAACTACGGCCGCTGCCTATCAGTCCTTGCTGGTTAGTACGAGTGAAACATCAATGTGCAAGGAGGAGGAGGCGTGCACGGCTCTCCGAAACTGTCCTCCCAATATTCCACTGCCTGAGGACTTCAAAGAGAGGGTCCGTCAGAGCGTCGTGCGTAGGCCGGCGTCAGAGGTGCAGAAGCTGCTTCTTGAAATGGCAGACGGCACGCCTAATGGTTGGGCAGTACTGGGCCAGCTTCTTGGCGAGGAACAGGATGGACAGGCTCATAGCTAGCGCGCAAGAGCTGCAGAAAGTCGTTCGTGATGACCTGCTCAGTGAAATGGGAGCAGACCAGCGCTATCCCTGGCGATTTGTGTTTGTTCCGACTCTGTGGGGGCTGAAGCCGGTCGAAGCTGCAATCAAGGCTGCTTTGGGAGACGCGTTTCAGGCGTCGGATGTTATGAGCGAGCAGTATGAACCGGACAGTGCCATAACCAGCGACGACGTCCTGCGGTTGATGTACAACTGCAAGGTTGCCCGCGGGTCATGGGTTATCACAGGCCTTTCTGAAGTACTTCGCTTCAAGTCAGACGAGGATTTTGAGACATTGATAAGAGCCATCACAGAATCGGAGAACCACGGAGAGGATCGGACACAGCGCCGCTTCTACATCCCTCTTGCGGGGCTCCATGAACGTTTCCAGAAGCTGCTATGGAACAAAGCACATCGTGAGTCAAGTGGGTTATGGCCTACCAGCTGGAAAGTCGAGGAACAGACCGGGTCGGTGCTGAGAGTAGTACTGCTCGGACAACCACTTGACGTGCCGACTTCACCCACGATTGACAATTACAGAGGGTATTTGTCCCTGTGGAGTGGTCCGAAGGTCGAGTCTGTCGTGGTTTCTTCTTCGATGATTGCTGACTTATACGACATGGCACCCAAGGACGTGTTCCCCGATTCTGCGGTAAGCATCTCTCGTGTGTCAGGATATGCGGACTACCTGCATGTAACTCTCGGCGTCGATGTGCCGGTGCCGTTCAGAAGTCAGGACTTGGAACTGTGGCACCAGTTTGCTCAGGATATGCAGGTGACACAAGAGCCACGTCTCAGGAATGTCCTCTGCCAGAGGTTCAACGTGGCACAGTTTGAGCTGGCCGATGCCCTCAAGTACTGGCCAAGCTCGTCATCAGAGAAGTATTCCCGATGGTTACTCCGGACTGGGGTGTGCACCCTATATACTGACAGCTATCTGGCGAAGTGTCTGAGGGGCCTGGAAGAACTGGACACAGCTGCGCTCGCGTCGGCGCTGCTGAGCGGCCCCATACTTGACAAGGAAGAGCGCTTACCGGAACGACTCAGTGAGCGAAGGGATCATCTGCGAGCACTGACACGTTCTGGAGGCCAGACCATGGAGCTGCCGGAGAAGTTGCAGAAGAGTCTGAAGGGCCTCTCTGCATTGGAGCAGATTAGTGTGCTTACAGACATGACTCCTTGGGAGCGCGGCCAATTCGTTCTGCTCTTCGCGGATTCCGAGGTGCCTCGCGATCTATGGTTCGATGCTGTCGAGCGAGCCTTTTCTCTTTTGTACGACTATGCGGCACCATATCGTTTTGATGGCCTTCCTGAGCCTTTGTCCTGGGCCAATTCATACTTCGACAACTACAGGGAGAGCCGGCTAGTTGATCGGCCGAGTGAGTCGTTGAAGGCAGAACTCGCACGCGTCAACTCTGACGAGGGAGCATTCTACAAGTGGTACTATGCGGCACGCAAACACGACACGGCTGGCGCATTGGTCAATCAAGGGACCCGTGCCGTAATGGTCGATGGCATGGGGTGGGAATGGGCGCCGTTCATCGTGCGTCGACTGCGTCTGCACGGGCTGGCTGCAACAGAACTGACGCCGATGGCGGCATGTCTGCCGAGCACTACTGAGTTCAACCGGTTTGACTCTCGCGTAACCATGACAAGCGAGAGCTTAGATGTCGTGGCTCATAGAGCTCTCTACAAGCATCCACAGACGCTGCTTGAGGAACTGGAAGTCATGGGCAGGCTCGTTGACGAACAACTGGCTGAGCCAGGAACAGTGGTCGTGGCCGATCACGGTCTTACTGCTTTTTCCCGCTCTGTCGCCGCAGTAGGCAAATACCAGATGGAGGGTAAGGAACACGAGGGACGTTGTGCGTGGCTCAAGAAGGCGGAGAAGTCCTGCTCCGACTTCCTCGTTCACGACGTGCCTCCCAAGACGGGACTGCCATCGGGACCGGTGGCGCTCGCCCTTGGTTACAACTCACTTTACGAAGTAGGCAAACACCTCGCACATGGGGGTGCCACTCCAGAGGAGGTACTTGTCCCAACCTTCATCGTGCGTTTGGGCGAAGGAGGACGGCAATATGGTATCACGCGCATCATGACGGATGATACTGAGACCTCGCGCCAGGTTGTCTTCGTCGTGGTGCCGGAACCAGTTGCTGCTCCCAAAGTCACCGTGGCCCGAAAGGAAGTCCACGTGGTCCATTTGGCCGACGGCAACTGGCGCATACAGCTGCCCAGTGATGCGGCCGGCTCAGTCAGTGTGGAGATTGCGGTCGAAACAACCGTTGTGACATGGACAGTCACGGTTAAGACAGGCATGACAGAGAGGGAGTTGTTCTAATGGACACCATTGATGAGAAACTCGTTGAGCTCTTTCCAAACGAATCGGTCCTGAAGAACTCGGAAAACTACTCAGCGTTTGCAGGTCGAGCACTGCCATCGTTCATCCGGGACTGGTTGGTGAAGAAGTATGCGGACAGCAAGGGCTGTGTGGATGGGTACGCTCTCGCTCGATTCCTTCAGGAGCACATCCCGGACAAGGAGACGAGCCATACGATCAAGGGGCAGTTGGCCAAGGGAGAGGACGTACAGCTACTAATGCGCATGGTGGTGGAAGTCGACGTTAAGACTGGGCACTACCGGTTGGCCATTCCCGACCTGGGCGTGAAGACGAACGAAGCCAGCGTGAACGCGTCTCTTGTACACGAGCACCGTGAGTTACTTGGTGGCGAGGTCTGGGGAGTTGGTAAGCTGACCTGGGTCGCGCCAAGCGCCATGGGGAAGAAGGACGGCCATATCGAGCTCATCGATTTCAAACCCTTCAAGCCATACGATGTCGACCTTGAGTACTATCGGCAGGCTCGCACCAAGTTTACCGTTGAGGAGTGGGTCGACCTGCTCATCAGATCGATGGAGTACAACCCAGATGGATTCGACGGGCTGACGCAGAAACTGCGGTTCCTTGCTCGATTGCTGCCATTTGTGCAGGCGCGGCTGAACATGGTGGAGTTAGCTCCCAAGGGTACAGGCAAGTCCTACGTCTTTGGCAACCTTACGAAGTACGGGTGGTTGATCAGTGGTGGAACCGTCACGCGAGCCAAGCTTTTCTATGACATGCAGAAGAACTCCCCAGGGATTGTGACGTCCTATGACTATGTCGCCATGGATGAGGTGGCGACGATCGTGTTCGCTGATCCGGACGAGATCGCTGGAGCGATGAAGAACTACCTCGAGTCGGGATCATTCACTGTGGGCAAATCGCGCCAGGAGGCCGATGCTGGGTTTGTCCTCTTGGGCAACATCCCCCTCACCGCGGACCTTCGCCCTAGGAACAGCCGCTACTTTGAAGACCTGCCCTTGATGTTCCGAGAATCCGCTCTGATAGATCGATTTCATGGTTTCATCGAGGGATGGCACCTCCCGCGAGTGCGCGAGAACCTCAAGGTCAAGGGATACACGCTGAACGTGGAGTACTTCTCTGAGGTGCTGCATGGGCTCCGTAGCATCGCTGACTATGATGTCGTAGTGGGAGAGATGCTCGTCATACCGACGAAAGCGGACACACGTGACGTGACTGCAGTCAAGCGACTATGTGCAGCGTACCTTCGCCTGCTGTTCCCAAACGTTCATCAGAGCAGAGATATCACTCCAGACGAATTCGACACCTACTGTCTGCAACCTGCTCTCGAGAAGCGTTCAATTATCAGGCGCCAAGCTCATCTGTTGGATAGCGAGTTCAAGGAGGAAATGCCGGACATCGTAGTCGGAAGGTGTCAGGCGAGCGTTCCTACAGAGAGCCACACGGATGTCCCTTTCGAGGGTGAGCCAGCGACACCAGGCGCATGACGGCGTCTACATCTATGTCTGAGCGTACGCAAACAGCGGGCATGGGACTCTCTCCAGCAACGTAGCTGTCGAGCGCAGTCCGTGCAGCAGGATCGAGAAGTGCGGGGTTCGCGGTCGCCCTGTTCACCGCAGCAGCCCTGAAGGGGATGAACGCTAGTAGATGTCCCTCGCAAGGCACGATGTGTACCACTGCGCTTGAGCCCTTCCAGTACGTCTCTCCCCAAGCCTCAGCCTGAGACTCCCACCGCACCGTAGCACGCACGCGGTACGAGTCGACGAGGAACGCGGCTATTGCCCCCCACCATTGCTGAGCATCGCCTGCCCGGTCGAGAAGTTTTGTCACGGTCGGTGGCTGTCTCTGTTCCTGTACAGAAACGGATTGCCTCACAACTGACCTCCCTTTCTGCTTAACCACGCTCACCAGCCGTGGCCGCTGTCGTTTGCATACTAAAGCACGTCACTTGGTCTCTGGGGCCTCAAGACTAGCAAACAGCGCGTTAATCTCCTCAGGAGTCAATCGCCCAACGACCTCCCGGAGCTTCTTCTCATGGATATCGCTATAGCAGTGGTATCGATGTCTTTTGTTGTCCTGTTCTGCCTTGCGTGTGTGTAGATGAGAACTAGGTGTTACCTGAACCGTTTCCTTTGGCAGGGCATCTTCCTGCCCAAGGGGGGCCTGATCTGTCTCCTCAAGCGCCGAGTCTTCGGGTCTGGGGACTTCTACCGCTATTGCCCCATCGAGACTACCAAGCGCCAGTCTGATAACGAACAGCGTTGTCGATGCAGCGCGCATGAGAAGCGTAGCATTTCGATGAGGCCCTCCTCGACCGAGTTGTGGCTCCACGAGCAGCCATTGTCCCGACGTACAGAGCAATGCCTCGTCGGCGAAGTCACGCATGCCCCTGAGGGACTTCGAGGTGGCAGCTCCTCCAAACAGTTGTGGGCAGTTTGTCAGGACGTCTGCTTCATCTGAGAGTATATGGGCAAAGCTGAACATGATCGGTGGCAGGTCGGGTCCGCAGAGACAAACAACCTTCTCATCTGACCAGTTGCTACGCCCCATGAGTTTGGGAATGTTGTCGACGTCTTGAGTCGACTGCAATGGCAACAGCTGCTGCTGAGCGGTGGAAGACAGGTGAAGTAGTCGTCTGATCAGATCGCCCCTGTCACTGAAACGCCCAAGGCGCAGAGCCTCTGGGGCTTGTCTGCCGCTGTTCGTCCGTGGAGCATCCTCACGCTTACCCAGGCGTGACGCTTCGCCAACAGAGATTACTTCGTCCACATCAGGACGAACGTCGTGTCTCAGGATTTCCTGTACCATCTCAACGTAGTCGCCCCCGGTGTTATCTTGGTCTTGAGGAAGCGACACTACGAAGACCATGGGATGAGAACCGTGACGCAATCGCGTTGGGGCCGTAGAAACGCCAATATTGGCGACGTCTAGGTCTTGAAGCAGACTCATCGTCAATAGGGCCTGTACCGGTGACGAAACGATGAGCTGGACAGAAGCGGACTTATTGTTGGCAGCTGCGAAAAGGGCCGCACAGATAGTGGCGAGTGCCTCCGTAATGGACCATGAACCATTTCTTGACGTGGCATGCCACACCGAGCCTAGTGCCTGTGTGTCAACATGTGAGACATGGAGTACCTGGTCGGCTTGTACCCCGTGCTCCTGCGGTTTCGTGGACACTGCGCGCCAAGTTGCTAGCACCGTTCCCTGTTTCGAACCCGACTGCATCGCTTCATCCCCTCAATCAGCGTTGTTGCTAGCTATTGTAGCACGACGCCGAAGACCGACAACCCATGTGAACGTCTTGAGGGCAAGGTCCAGTCACTACGAATTGGCGACAGATCATGCCAGGTGCGACCGGCTCGCAGCTGGTCCAGACGGGGTCGTGGGGATGTCCTATGGCTGCTTTTGGGCAACGCACCGTGGACCAGCTGGCCTACTGGTCCCTCCCCGGCGTACCCAAGGTCTTGCGAAGTCGTTCCAACTGATCTGGCGTGAGGTCAATGTCGCCCGGCCTCTGGCGTTTAACGCCGACGTCACTGTAGGTGATCTTCCCGCCTTGGCGCCGGTCTTGGGCTTCTTTCTCTGCTTCGGTATCATACCACTGGTCGTCTCCGTAATGACGAGAGCGATCCTTTGTCGGACTGTGTGATGGCGAATCAGGCTGGCTCACGGCACTGCGGTCCCGCCGGAGTGAGACAGTCTTCACAAGACTCTGACTGTGCGCACCAGGTTCGCTCACAGGCGCAATCTCGGCACGGTCGTTGACGTCCGTGAGGTCGACTGCCAGGGTTTGCACGTGGCATATCTCGTGCACGTCGTATGGATCAAGCCCCACGCACTCGTAGAGAAACAGCCCCATGGTCTTTGGCAGTTGAACGCTGAGCGAAACAGAGAGACTTGTCGCGTTCCATCGATCGACACTGGAGACTAGAACAGTCTGATCAGGGCCCGGAGCGACGAACAGTGAGTGGCATGACGGCGAGGTAACAGCGGTCACGCGCTGCCACTCCCCTACGGTTGGGGGCAGGGTGCGAACAGGCGAAATCCAGTGGGTGGAGTGTCCTGCCAGTGTGAGGATCAAGTCTGCGCTAAGCCTCAGAATCTGGTAGTTGCCGCGAATTGCGTCGACTATGAACCGGCTTGGTTTCGTTGCTGTGTTGCAGACGATGCAGCAGGGAATAGCCCCAGCTGTCCACAAGCGGCGCATTGTACGGAGGGTGTCATCAGAAGTGACAGAAACCAGTACAATGCGCATGCCACGGACGTCAACGGGTAGGTCATCCAGAGTATGCACTGGAAGCGTTCCCAGTCCTGTTTCGCGGCGCGCGCATGTGAGCAGGCGTGCTTGCATTGGAGTATCTGCTACAATCAGCAGGTTCCGATGTTGCAGGTTCTCTTGCCGACGATGTTCGGCGAGGGCCAATGCAGCCAGCGTAGCTATGAGATCGCACCCGCCGCCCGGCGATTCGGTCAGCGTTGTCCCCCACGGAGACGTGTCCAGCAACAGCGGAAGCGTACGCATGAATGGATCGCGTCGATGTCGACGACGGGTGGCTCGGGAAGTGATTTTCTGAGACGATTGAGCGGGCCGTGGCGTTACCCCACCCCCAGTGCTATGAACATCCTTTCCGGTGTGTACCATCTGCCTGCCTCCTGTTTTTCGCCCATTCTCCAATAACAGTCAGTCTAGTATTGCGCTGCCCCCATACAACACGCCCTCGCTGTTGTGCATCGTGCTTCCTTGTGTGCACTTGAATTGGCGTTGCGAAAACCGACAATGGTCGATATCACGCTGAGCCGGGACACTGATGCCGGATGCGCGTACGAGAAGAGGAGGGAGAGCATCGAGTGAAGGTCATCCTGAGTCGCAAGGGTTTCGATAGCGGTTACGGTGGCTTCGTTATATGGCATCGTGGAGAAAATGGGCGTGCGGTGTCGTTCTTGCGGTCGGCGCATGGAAGGTCGCTGGGCTCCTGTCGGCCGGTATTTCCTTGGTTGTCAGGGCAGCTGCCAGAACACGGTCACAGCAAATGCCCTCAGAGAGTGGATACAGGACGGGATCCAGCCAGAGAATGTCTACGTTGGAAGCAGACCACAGACAGTTGTCCGCAAGGCCTGAGTCTGGGATGCGGTGGTAGTACACGCATCTTGGCAACGTCTGTGCCCGGTGATGTCTCGCTTGAATTGTGGGACGAAGACGATAGCATGAATGACGAACGAAGGAGAGTGAGCGATGCGTGGAGGGAACATATCCTCGAGGCTCTTGGACGCTCAACACGAAAGCATCGCCGGGGCATCTCGCAGGGTCACGCTGCCCGCAGATGTGTTTCGCATGTCTCAGATCGCTGTGGACGTTCGGGGTCAAGATGACCGTGATCTTCCACTTTCGGTCGAGTCATTGGCTTACTGCAGGAGTGCAAGAGCGCGTCAGATAGATCGGATGTTCCGCAAAGGAGGGCCAATCCTATGAACTACTTCACTGTCGTTGCAAGAGGCAAGAACGGCACTCTGAAATGCCGAAGTGCAGCGGGAACAAATACTGTGGTATGCGCGTCGGATCTTCGGGGGAAGACCATCAATGTCGGTGATGTGTTCACATACGTGAACGGGGTGCTGGCCGTCGTTCGGGAAGATCGCACACGCCAAGCCAGGGCCGGAGCGTCGAAGAAGGTGAAAGCGAAGGTTGATGCCCGGACAAGCAATAATGGGGCCGTGACATCGGCTAAGAGCAGTGTGGCGGAATCGAGCGTTGCTGATACGAAGAATCGTTTGACGGTGATTTCCAAGGGCGAGAATGGGGTTCTGAGATGCGAGAGCGCTTCGGGGACACGCATGGAGATTCGATCGTATGAAGTTGGGACGCAGCAAATCAAGGTGGGCGATACGATCAAGTACGGGGACGACAGGGTGACCCTGGTCTCACGACAACAGCTGCACGAGGTCACCAACGCACCCGGCGGAGAATCCACAGAGAAGCAGAATCTCACCAGCAGTCGCAGGACGAGCAAGGCAGCGTTGAAAGCCGCTGCTCGCAGGGAAGCAGAAAAGCGGGACAGGCGCCGACGATACGACCCAGTCTGCTCAACGCCCTCGGCCAAACGAGAAATGTCCGATATACAGAAACTATGGGAGTTGTAGTGTTCACTCTGCTACGGGTCAGCTGGTGAATTGCGCCTCAGGCCGTAACCAGGCAGGCCAAGAGTGGTTTCCCGCCTTGCTGGGGATGACGAATGGCTACTGCTGTGACTCGTGGACTAGACTCTCATTGGAGAACATAGCCAGAGCTCAAGTTGACCAAGTGAGACGACGGTCGACTTTATCGGACAGTGGAGACCGCTCCGGTTGATGGGTGGGTCGAGTACGCTGAGACAAGTGGAGTCAGTGAGGAGGTCGTAGTTATGAAAGAAAGGCCCGGAACACCTTCAGCAAAGGTTCGTACTGTTGCGGTACCGGTGACAGCTGATGTAGTTCCACCTGGTGAGCTCTTGATGTACGAAACAAAAGATGGCAAGACACGCATCGAGTGCCGGTTTGCAGAAGAGACACTATGGATGAGTCAGTCCCTGATAGCGGAGCTGTTTCAGAAGGATGTTCGAACCGTCAATGAGCACCTGCAGAATATCTTCGAGGAGGCCGAACTTGATCCAATTCGAACTATCCGGAGATTCCGGACAGTTCGAATTGAGGGCAGCCGCAAAGTGGTCCGCCTGATCGATCACTACAGCCTTGATGCAATCCTCGCCGTGGGATACCGGGTCAAATCACAGCGGGGCACCCAGTTCCGTCAATGGGCGACAGATCAGTTGCGAGAGTACTTGGTGAAAGGCTTCGTACTTGACGATGAACGACTCAAACACCCTGCAGTGAAAGGCATTGCTGTCCCTGATCACTTTGATGAAATGCTGGAACGCATCCGTGACATCCGTGCCAGTGAGGCGCGGGTGTACCTGCGTGTCAAGGAGATCTTTGCGCTGGCCGCCGACTATGATCCAACTAGGCCCGACGCTGCGGCTTTCTTCAAAATCATGGAGAACAAGTTGCACGTCGCGGCCACGGGACAGACTGGAGCAGAGCTGGTGTTTGCCAGAACCGATCATACTGCCGCGAACATGGGCCTGAAGAGCTGGAAGGCGGGGTCTGTCCATAAGAGCGACGTGTCTGTTGCCAAGAACTACCTCACGCAGGATGAAATCACTGGGTTGAACCGTATTGTCGTCATGTGGCTGGACTTCGCTGAGGACCAGACGCTTCAGCGCAAGGAGATATTCCTTAAGGACTGGAAAACGAAGCTGGACAACTTCCTTCGGTTCACCGAGCGCCAGGTGCTGACCAACGCTGGAACAGTGAGTCATGACCAGGCAGTGGAGAAAGCCGAAGCAGAGTACGAGCTGTTTGCAGCCCGCAGGCGTGAATGGCTTGAAGCTGAGGGCCAGCGGGAGACCGTACAGGCGTTGGAGACCGTTGCTCGCCAGCTGGAGCCGACGGTGAAACCCAAACGTGGCAGGAAGGGTGAGTGACATAAAGCTCCGCTACGGATCATATGACGTGACCATCACGCTGAAGGAAGGATAGAGGATGTTCGCCACATACTGGTCACAGGATCTGGAGGTCAAGGAGGTATTTCGCGAGGCCATTCGCCGCAAAGTGGAAGTGGAACAGCTGGCGATGAATCAGCGGGTCGACGACAATCTGCCACGGCTGCTGGCCTGGATTGCTAAGCCCCTTGTCAATATAGACTTCAGAGCGACGCGCGCCAAGTGGAATGCGCGGGGAGCAGGGGGTGAGGGGACGGTGTCGGATGCTCTCTCCTTCTGGCTATCCAAAGCGTACAACGTGTTCGACGACGTTGTGCTGGAAGTACGCCCAGGCGAATTTATTCAGCTTGATCATATCGTGATTTGTCCTGCCGGCGTATTCGTGCTGGAGACCAAAACCTGGAGTGGTTCGGTCATCTGCAGCCACCGCGGATGCCGTATGTGGCAGGGCAGGCA
>JGI24134J36421_10000049_pt1 | contig 29507 bp, 31 predicted proteins | sample BarGraNGADG00312_FD_36421 | JGI IMG/M metagenome (IMG submission 36421) | reverse complement strand
GTACGGCGGGAACGGCTCCGCGGACAGAGCGGTGACCGAGCCGTGGGGATCGAGCCGCCGGAGCGTCTCCGCGGCCGTGATCCCGGCGGGCCCGGTTCCGATCACGACGACGTGCATCACACCTCCAAGAGGGCGGGCTCGTGATGGTGGTGATGCTCGTGCTGGTGGTGGTGCCCGCCCACGAGGTGGGCGGCCAGGTGGGCGACGGCGTCGAGCACCGGCCCACCCGCGAGGAGGTCCTCGACGGACGGCTCGCTGAGCTGCACCGCGGCATCCGCCGGCACGGTGTGCACCGAGGCGAACGCGCGCCCGCCGAGCTGCTCCACGAGGTCCAGCACGCGGTCCTTGTCGGCGGCGCCGTTCGCCCGGTTCACGACGAGGTGTTGGTTCGTGATGCCGAGGTCGGCCGCCAACCGAGCGGTCTCCAGCCCCACCGCGACCGAGTTGTAGCTGGGCTCGACCACCACCACGCCGACGTCGAAACCCTTCGCCAGCGCCCGCCCGAAGTGCTCGACGCCGGCGTGGGTGTCCATCACGACGACGTCGTCGGGCCGCAGGCGCATGTCCGCCAGAACGGACGCCATCACGGCGTTCTCCGGGCACAGGCAGCCGCCACCGGCGCGCTGCACGCCCCCCATCACGACGAGCCGGATGTCGTCCGGCGCCGCAACGGACAGGCGATCAACGACGTCCCTGGTGTCCGGGTTGAGGCGCAGCATGCCGCCGGCCCCCTCCCCGGGGCGTGCCCCGGTCTTCTCCTCCACGTAGTCGTCGGCCCGGGAGACCGGGACGATCGCGGCGGCCTCCGCAGGCGGGATGCCCAGCGTGACGGCAAGGTTGCGCTGCTCGTCCGCGTCGACGGCGATCACCGCCGCGCCGGCGCGGGCGATGACCCGGCTGAGCAGCGCGGCAAGCGTGGTCTTGCCGACCCCGCCCTTGCCGACGACGACGATCCGGGTCCCGCCCGGCTGCAGCGCGGGGATGGCGCCGTGGTCGTGGCCGCCGTCATCACACATGGGGTGCTCCTGCCAGCTGCCGCTCGTCGGTGATCTCGCCTGCCGCGAGGGCTGGCAGGCCCAGGGCCGCACGCTTGGCCTCGATGTGCCGCCGGATGAGGAGCGCGGCGTCCCGCGGGTCCGTCTCGACGTCGAACTTCGCCCCGACGACCCCGGCGAGGTCGCCGGCGAGCAGCTTGACGACGTTCGGGCTGCCGAAGATCGGGGGCTGCACACCCAGCACCGTCTCGATGCCGCTCGCGACGACATAGGCGCCGATCGCGACGGCCTTCTCGGAGTACCACTCGGGGGCGGCGCCGGCCAGCGGCAGGGCGTCTATGTCGACGCCGAGGTGGTTTGCGAGGGCGGCCGCGAGCACCAGGACGCGGGAGTTGTCCACGCACGAGCCCATGTGGAGGACCGGTGGGATCCCGAGCGCCTCACACACCGTGCGCAGTCCCGGCCCCGCCATGGCGGATGCCTCCGGCACCATGTGGCCGGCCTTCCCGTTCGCGACGGCGGCGCAACCGGTGACCACCACCAGGATGTCGTTCTCGATGAGGCGCCGTGTCAGTTCGAGGTGTCCGAGATCCTGCGGCACCTTGGGGTTGTTGCAGCCGACGACGGCGGCCGCACCGCGGATCGTGCCGGCGGCAATCGCGTCCACCAGCGGCGCCACGGAACCACCGAGCGCTCCGACGATGGCCTCGACGGAGAATCCACCCATCATTCGGACAGGCTCGCCGGGGATCCGCACGCGCCCGGGGTTGCGGTTCGGGTAGGCCTCCACGGCCTTGCGGACGATCTCCCGGCCGATCTCCCGCCCGCGCTTCGGGTCGAACGAGATGTGGATCGCACCAGGGAACTTGGCCTTGTCCGCCGTGGAGATCACCTGGGTGTGATAGCACTTGGCGACCTCGGTGACCGAGGGCATGATGCACTGGTAGTCCACCACCATCGCCTCGAGCGCCCCAGTGCACATGATCAGTTCCTGCATCAGGTGGTTGCCGGCGATCGGGACGCCCCGGCGCATGAGGATCTCGTTGCCGGTGCAGCAGAGCCCAACCACGTTGATACCGGTGGCGCCGAGGCTGGCGGCCAGCTCGAGCAGGTCGGCGTCGGCGGCCGCATCGACGATGACGTCGGAGAGCACAGGGTTGTGCCCATGCATGGCGATGTTCACCTGGTCAGCGCGCAGCACCCCCAGGTTCACCTGCGACATGATCGGCTTCGGGGTGCCGAACAGGATGTCCGACAGCTCGGTGGCGATCATCGAACCGCCCCAGCCATCGGAGAGGCTGGTCCGCAGGCCGTGGAGCAGGATGTTCACGTAGTCGTTGTCGACGCCCATGTGGGTGCGGTGCAGCATCTCGACGTTCTCGCGGTCGATCCCGCGGGGCGTGATGCCGAGCTCCGCCCACTTGGCGGCGCGGGGCCGGGGGGCGCGCTTGACGAAGGAGATGGCCTCCTTGCGCGAGCCGTAGTCGGCGAACAGGACGTCGGCGACGTCCCCGGCGACGTCGAGCGTGTCCCGGCCGTCGACGTCGACGCCGAGTTCGGCGGCCAGCCGGCGGAGCTTGGCCTCGTCGGCGATCTCGTACCCGCTCGCCTCCCCGTGAGCGACGGCGTCGAACACCTCGAGGATGTCGCGCCCGTGGTCGGAGTGTGCCGAGGAGCCGGCCGCGATGGTGCGGCCGAGGTTGCGGGCGACGATCACGTCGGCGTCGGCACCGCAGACGCCCTTCGTCGGCCCGACGCCGAACGGGTCGATACGGCAGGGCCCCATCGAGCAGTTGCGGCAGCTCACGCCGAGCACGCAGTAGCCACACTGCGGCTCCTGTGCCCTGAGCCGGTCCCAGACGGTCTCGACACGGTCGGCGCGCGCCTGTTCGATCATCTGCTGGGCGTCCGCCTGGACGCTCAGCGTGCTCGCCGGAACTTCGTTGTGCAGCTGCGTTGTCATCGCTGGGCTCCCATCGGTTGAACTGGGAATGTGGCTGTCTCCGCGAGGGAGACGAGGTTCCTGAGTGCGACGCCGTTGGCCCGCCAGCCGGCGAGCGGGTCATCCACCGCCTCGACGGCGGCGAACACCGCGTCGGCGTGGGTGCGGCGTGCGCCGGTGACGACGTCGTTGACGTCGCCGAAGCTGAGCGCGCCGACCTTGCAGGCCTCGACGCAGGCCGGCAGCGCGCCCTCGCGCAGCCGGTCGACGCAAAGGTCGCACTTCACGGCCACGGCCGTGTCGTGGTCAAGGCCGCTGGCAGTCGGGTAGAACCCGATGACGTCGAACGGGCAGACCACGGCGCACATGGCGCACCCGATACAGGCGCGATCGTCCACGAGGACGAGGTCGCCGTCCCGGTGCATGGCGCCGGACGGGCAAATGCCGACGCACGGCGCCGGGTCGCAGTGCCGGCAATTGCTCGGGTAGCTCAGGCCGATCACGGGACCGGGATCCACGTGGATCCGGGCCCGCGGGATGGGAACCTCGAGATGGGCGGTCGCGATGTCCTTGGAGAGGGAGTGTGCGGTCGCACAGGCGATCTCGCACTGCTTGCAGCCAATACACCTGGCTGGGTCGATGAATACCTTTCTCATGAGTGCTCCTTTTGCACCATGTGCAGTTGTTCACATCAAGGTTACGCCGGTTGGCGTGCGTGCCCCATCGCAATGGGGGACTCGCAAGAAACGTGGGACCATCCGCCGTTCGAGTCCCCGCTGACGTGGGCGTGCGGACCGATAGCCTCACATGGCAGAGGAGGACCACATGAGCGACGTCGACACCGTGATCCGCTGCGAGGGCCTGACGAAGTATTACGGCAGGTCCCGCGGGGTCGAGGCCCTGAACCTGGAGGTGCGCCCCGGCCAGGTGTACGGCTTCCTCGGCCCGAACGGCGCCGGCAAGACCACCACGATCCGGTGCCTGCTGTCCCTCCTGCGGCCGACCAGCGGGCAGGCATACCTCTTCGACCAACCAGTCGGGCTGGACGGGCGCGAGCTGCGCCGTCGGATCGGCTACGTGGCCGGGGACCCGGCGTTGTTCGCCAAACAGACCGGTCGGTGGACCCTCGACTACATCGCCGGGCTGCGCGGCTCGCCCGGGCCCGCGGAGGCGGAGCTGTGCGAGCGCCTCCAGTTCGACCCCTCCCGCCGGGTCAAGGAACTGTCGAAGGGCAACAGGCAGAAGCTCGCCCTCGTCGTCGCCCTGATGCACCACCCGGACCTGCTCATCCTCGACGAGCCCACCAGCGGCCTGGACCCCCTCAACCAGCAGGTGGTCTTCGACATCCTCGAGGAGCGCGTCGCCAACGGCGCCACGGTCTTCCTCAGCAGCCACATCCTCCCGGAGGTGGAGCGTGTCTGCGAGCGGGTGGCGATCATCCGCGACGGCGCGATGGTGGCGGAGGAGTCCGTCGAGGCGCTTGTCGCCAAGGCGATCCGGACCGTGACCGTGGTCTACACCGAACCCGTCCCGGACGAGTTCGTGGCCCGCCTGCAACAGCGCGTGCCTGTGGACCGTGTCGGCAACGCCGGGCTCACCGCCCGCGTGAGCGAGGACATCGGGGGAGTGCTGCGCGAGTTCCTGGCCCGGCCGGTGACGGACGTGACCGTCGAGCACGTCTCGCTCGAAGACGTCTTCCTGCAGTACTACACGGGCGGCGGTGGCGCGAAGTGAACTGGACGATCTTCCGCTCCATGCTGGAACTACGGCGGACCTCGTTGTTGTGGTACTCGTTCGGCATCGCGGCCTACGGCTGGATGATGGTGGCATTCTTCCCGCTCATCGCGGCGAACCTCGACTACATGGACATGATGATGGACGTGTTCACCGACGAGCTCATGGCGATCCTCGGGGCGGCGGGCACGGACTTCACCACGCTGGGCGGCTTCATGGGCGTTGAGTACCTCAACATGTTCTGGGTGTTCATCGTCGCGGCCGCCGTGATCATGTTCGCGGCCGGGGCGCTGGGCGGCGCCGTCGACGAGGGGACCATGGAGCTCACGCTCTCCCAGCCGGTCTCCCGCATGGAGGTGGCGGTCTCCCGCTTCCTCGCGCTGGCCGCCTACGCCGGTGCCCTCAACCTCGTCACCGCCGCGACGCTCTACCTGCCGGGGCTCGTGCACGGGGTCGACGTCCCCCTGGACGCGATGGCCCTCTTCCTCGCGGCTGGCTGGCTGGTGACGATGTCGATCGGCAGCTTCGCGTTCCTGGTCTCCGCCGTCGCCTCAGCGAGCAACCGGGCGGCTGGGGTGAGCTTCGGCGTGATCGCGGCTATGTGGCTCCTCGACACGCTCGGCACCATCTCCGAGCGTTTTGGCTGGCTCAGCAACCTCTCGCTCTTCCACTACTGGAACCCGGCCGACATCATCGACAACCTCACCGTGGCGCCCCAGACCTGGGCCGTATTCGGGATCGCGACGTCGGTGTTCGCCCCCGCCGCGATCTGGCTGTTCAGACGGCGGGACGTGGCGTAGACCCACAGCACGCGCTCCACCATGCGATCCGGGTCCCCCACGTGGAGATTCAATGGAGGTTCAGTCTGCCCCTTCTGCCCTTCCACGGTGAGTCCTACCCTGTAGCTGTCGCATCGCATCGTGAGAACCGGCGGCGCGGCACCTCCTACGACGCCGGCGGGCCCGGGATCGGGTCTGGTGTCTTCATGGACGGCCTCGCGATCTGGCACGTCATCGAGGACCCGGCCGTGTTCAATGCGACGGTGCCGTGGCCGCCGACAGGGGTGAAGGGCGAGTGGGGGAGGCTCGGCATCCGCATGATCCGGGCGAACGGCGGCGTGCTGTTCGACGACACGAAGGCCCTGTTCGCGACAGCCGGAAGCGTTGTCTCGGATGTCACCGCACCGGCGAACCTCCACTGGTTGAACGGCGATCCAAGCGGCATCCGCATCAAGCTGCTCACTGGCGCCGGATCAACGATGAAGCTCGAGCTAGGAGTGAGCTGCCCGTAGGAGATGGTGCGGGGTTCACGGCCGGTCGCCCGAGCCTGCGGGTAAGGTCGTTGGAGGGCATTCGCCCCTGACCACCTGAACCCCCAGGGAGCGGCATGAGAACGCCCCACGGCCCGGCAGTGGCCCCGTCCCCGATGCGCGCCCGTGTGGCGATCTCGACGCAGTTCTTCACGAATGGCGTGCTCNGCGCGTCACTGCTTCCGCGCCTGCCCGAGATCAAGCGGGCGTTCGAACTCTCCGACACCGCGTACGGGTTCGTGGTGATCGCGTTCGCGCTCGGCTCNATCCTGGCGGCGAANGCGGCGGCGCCGCTCATCCGGCGCTTCGGGGCNCTCCAGGTGGCGGTGGGCGGAACCGTGCTGCTCGCGGCGGCGCTCGCGGGCGCGGGGCTCAGCGGTGCGGTGGTGCCCTTCGTGGTGTTCATGATGCTCGGCGGCGTGTTCGACGCGCTCCTCGACTCCGGTCAGAACGTCCACGGGCTCGCCGTCGAGCGGTGGCACGGGCGTTCGATCATCAACTCGCTGCACGCGTCGTGGAGCGTCGGCGCGACCGTCGGCGGCGTCATCGGCGCCACCTGTGCCGCCTTCGGCGTGCCGATCGGGACCCAGATGGTGGTGGGCGCCGTCGTCTGGGCGGTGGTGGCCGTGGTCGCCGGGTTCGAGGGTGCGGTGCCGGCCGAGCACCTGCGCCGTGTCGAGTCCGCGGCGGACGACGGCAGCGCGGCGGCCGACGGCGCCGCGACCGCGACGCGGCGGCGCTTCCCGTGGAAGTTGCTGGCGCCGCTCGTCGTGCTCGCGATCTGCGGGACCCTCGTTGAGGACGTGGCCAACAACTGGGTGACGCTCTACCTCAACCGCGACGTCGGCGCCCCGATCGGCCTGGCGGGCCTCGGTTTCGCGGCCATGCTGGGCGCCCAGTTCGTGGGCCGGCTCCTCGGTGACCCCATGACCGATCGGTGGGGCCGGGCCGCCGTGGCGCGCAGTGGGGGAGTGTTGATCCTGCTCGGCTCGCTCACGGCGGTGCTCGCACCGCACCCGCTCATCGCGATCGCCGGCTTCGCGATCGCCGGGTTCGGCTCGGCCACGCTCGTGCCCGCCGCCTACGCCGCCGCCGACAACCTCCCCGGCATCGCCCACGGCTCCGGCGTCGCGATGCTCGGCTGGCTCATGCGCTTCGGCTTCCTACTCACCTCGCCCATGATCGGCATCATCGCCGACGGCGTCGGGCTCCGCCTCGCCATGCTGGTCCCGGCGCTTGCCGGACTGGTGGCGGCGGTCATCGCGCACCTGGTCGGCCGGCGCGAGCGTGCGGGCCGGCCCGCACGCGCCTGAGGGATGCTCGCCCGCCCTGCATCCAGAATGGCCGTGGGTTCGGAAGTACGTTATGTGAGCGAAAACCAAGAAGGGCGCATGCATCCACTGAAGAAGGCCTGGGCCGCGATCGCGGTCCTGGGCGGCACGGCCGTGGTTGGCAGCTACGTGTGGGGGCTGAGCTCCATCCCGAACGCGAGCACCGACTTCTGGGGTGGGACTCCGGAGGCCCTCATCCCGCTGTACACGGTGAGCATGCTCCTCGGGGCGGTGAGCTTCTTCTTCATCACCGCGTTCGTGCTCGTCCTGGACCCCGCCACCGCCCGCGTGGGGGAGGGGTTCGGGTTCCCGNTNTTCCTGTGGATNTACCTCGCCATCCTGGTCCCGTCCGCGCTGTGGATGCCCTTGGTGGCGCAGATGGTCGCCTCCCCGAGCGAGCCGGTGTGGTGGGTCATCCGGCTCGCACTGCTGGTGGTGGGCCTCGCCTCGGTTGCCCTCGTTGCCGCACTGCTGCGGGTGTCGCCGCGCTCGCCCACGTGGCTGTACCTCGTCTCCGTGGTGGGTGCCGTCTGGTTCACGGTGCACACCCTAGTGCTGGACGCCCTCCTCTGGCCGGTGTTCTTCCGGTGACCCGTGTCCTGGTCACCGGGGCCTTCGGACGGCTCGGGCAGGTCGTGCTCCGCGAGCTGAAGGCCCGAGACCTCCATGTCACCGCGATGGCGCGTGAAAAGCCCGCCAACCGCCGCACCGCCCGCCGCATGCGCGAATTCGTCGACGACGTCGTCTGGGGCGACGTTCGCCACGCGGACCTGGGGCCGCTTGTGGACCGGAGACGGCACCGGAACTGGCGGAGTCGGTCAACGTGGGCGGTACCCTTCGCCTGGTGGAGGCCATCGAAGCGGCGGCGCACGACCCGTTGCTGGTATACGCGTCGTCTGTGACGGTGTTGGGGTACCCGTCGCTTCCGGTCCTGCGGACAGCGGATGACCCTGTGGGGCCGTCGGACCACTACACACGGCACAAGATCGCGGCGGAGGAGCGGCTGCGGAATGGCAGTGCGCGCCACGCGATCCTGCGTGTGGGGTGTCGATCGATGCACGCACGCTGAGCACGGACCTCGCCACGCTGCGGCAACTGCTGCGGACCGCCCCCGACAACCCCATCGAGTACGTCCACCCCCTCGACGTCGCCACCGCGATCGCCNACTGCTTGGACAACCCGGACGCCGTCGGAAGGGTGCTGCTGGTGGGGGGCGGGGAGGGCTGCCGCCTCACCCAGCACAAGTTCTTCAGCGCCGTATTCGAGGAGGCCGGCCTGCGCCTGCCACGCGAGTTCATGGGGGACGAGGCGTATTACACGCACTGGATGGACACACGCGAGTCGAACGAGATCCAGCGCTTCCAGCAACGCACCTTCGAGGACTACCGGGCGGAACTCCGCGAGCGCCTGCGCTGGGTGCGGCCGGTGGTCAGGCCGGCCGCACCCGTCGTTCTCGCGGTGTTGGGGCGATGGTTGCGCGGCTGAGTGCCCCCATTGCCAGGCCGCCCGTCCGCGGGATATTGTGTGGCTTCCAAGGTGTGAGGAGCGTCACATGGCGGGCAAGCAGAACGACATCCCGGGGTGCAACAGCGACGAGATGAAGATGATCCACCGGCTGTTCCGCCGGGTGTTCTCCGACGCCGTGACCTTGACCGCCGGGGTTGCGGACGGTGATCGGGAGCGGGCCGGCGTGGTGGGAGGGTTCATCCTCGAGAGCGCTGGTGGGTTGCACAACCACCACGGGTCGGAGGACCTGATGCTCTGGGACCGGCTCGAGGAGCGCCGGCCGGGATGCTCCCTGCACGTGCAGCTGATGCGCCGCCAGCATCTGGCGATCGGAGAACGTTTGGCCGTGCTTGAGGAGGCCGTCCCGAGGTGGCAGGCAACCGCTTCCCCGGCCGACCGGGAGGCTGTCCTCGCCGCGCTGCACGCATTGAACGGAACGCTGCTCGAACACCTCGGCGACGAGGAGGAGCAGATCCTGCCCGTGGTGAACGAGGTGTTCACCCAGGCCGAGTGGGACGCCATCGGCGAGCACGCTCGCAAGGAGATCCCCAGGAACCGGATGTTCGTGCAACTGGGGACGATCCTCGACGTGATGGAGCCGGACGAGCGCCGCGAGTGGGTCAAGCACAACCTCCCCCTGCCCGTCAAGGTGCTGTACCGCTTGGTGGGGGAGCGCCAGTACCGGACCGAGCGCGCCAAGCTCTACGGGACCGGGTAGCCAAGCTCCACGGGACCGGGTGGTCGGAACGAGGCACCCGAGTGTGCCCACCTCAGAACGGTGGAGGTCCGGGGTCGGGTGGGAGGTCCTCGGGGTCGGGGGCCAGATTGAGTGAGCCTCCGCGGAGTGGCCCGCCGTGGAGGCGGGGTGGGCGCTCGGGGTGGTTGGGATAGATCCGGCCCGTGGCGGAGTGCCAGTCGCGAGTGCCGTCCTTCTTGCGGCGGCCAGGGCGGCCGGCGCCGATGGATTTCTCGCGGTGGCAACGGCCACAGAGGCAGCCCAGCTCGTCGCGGGAGGTGCCGCCACCGTGTTGCCACTCCTCCGCGTGGTCGAGCTGGCAGACCCGGGCGGGGACCGAGCAGGTGGGGCGGGTACAGGTGTGGTCCCGCAGCCGCACGGCCTCCGCGATGTGGGCGGGAGGCCGATACCTGTGGTGGCCGATGTCGAGCGGGATGCAGGTGAGGGTGTCGGTGACGATCCGCCGCCACGTGCCGCCGGCGGCGAGCAGGAGCGCGATCGCGGGCGCGATCGGCCCGTATCCCTCCAGCCACGCCGCCTCGGTGCGGTGCCCAACGGCGCCGTCCGGGCAGGCCGGCAGGAGGCCCTCGCGGGCGGCGAGCACGGCGGCCACGCTCGCGGGGGGCTGCCAGTCGGGCATGGCCCGGGCGAGGACCTCCAGGGGCACGGTGACGTTGACCCGGGTCGGGGCGGTGCGCACGTCACTGCCGGAGCTGGTGGTGAACCGCCAGCCCCGCTCCAGGGTGCGGCGGGCCCACTCGGCGATCGCGTCGGCACGCAACTGGGTGCAGGTGCGGGTGTCGCCCGCGCGCAGGGCGGCGGCGGCGCAGGCGTCCAGCGCCCTGTCCAGGGTGACGGCTTGCTCGGCGGGCAGGAACACCGACATCCTGGCCATGCCGTCAGCCAATACCTCGGGCCGGGTCACGTGACGCGTGCGGCGGGCGGCCTTGTGCCGCACGTCGGCGTTGTCCGGGTCGAGTTCGATCAAGGCACGGTCGATGTCATGGCACAGTTCAGTGGTGCTGCGGGCCGGGGCGGTCGGCAGTACCCGTTCCTCCACCGCCCAGGCAACCTCCGGGACGACGCCGTCGAGGCGGTCCGTGAAGATCCACGCCTTGTCCAGCGAGATGTCCCCGGCGGCGAAGGCCGCCCCGGTCGCGACGAGCTTCCCCTCGGCCGCCAACCCGACCCTGACCAGCCGGGACGCTGCCATCCGCGTGACTCCCAGGGCCATGGCGATCTCCGCCGTGACCGCGTTGACCACTCCGTTGCGGTCCGCGTGCTCGAACACGGCGGTGGAGCGGGCCAACTCGGCAGCAAAACGGGCCTTGACCGCCGCGACCCGCGCCTCAACGCGGTGCGCCTCCTGCAGACACCCCAACCAGGCGTCCACCTGCGCGAACAGGTCCGGCTCACCCGCCGGCGCCGGGCCCGGCATCACCAACTCGCTCATGACACCAATCATCCCAACCCCCACTGACACGAACGTCGAACGCGTGTTCGGGGAGTGGAGGCGAGCCCGCCGGCGGCGTCGCGTCGATACGGACGTCCCGGCCCACTTAGGATTACACCATGTCCACCACCAAGACTTTTCCCCTGACCAGGGAGCAGCTGGAGGCCGTTGTCGCGACGTTCCCGACGCCCTTCTACCTCTACGACGAAGCCGCATTGAGGGCGAACGCGCGCCGCGTCAACGCCGCCTTCTCCGTCTTCCCGGAGTTCACGGAACACTTCGCGGTGAAGGCCCTCCCGAACCCGTTCGTCCTCAAGGTCCTCGCGTCCGAGGGCTTCGGCGCCGACTGCGCCAGCCTCCCGGAGCTCATCCTCGCCCAGAAGGCGGGCATCACCGGGGAGGCGGTGATGTTCACCTCCAACGAGACGCCGGCGCGCGAGTACGCGTTCGCGCGCGACATCGGGGCGGTGATCAACCTCGATGACATCACCCACATCGACTTCCTTGAGAAGGCCTGCGGGATCCCCGAGGTGATCTCCTGCCGCTACAACCCGGGCCCGCTCAAGGAGGGCAATGTCATCATCGGCAAGCCCGAGGAGGCGAAGTACGGGTTCACGAAGGAGCAGCTCTTCGAGGGTTATGCGAAGCTCCGGGACAAGGGCGCCACGCGTTTCGCCCTCCACACCATGGTCGCGTCCAACGAGCTCTCGGCGGACTACCACGTGGAGACCGCGCGGCTGCTGTTCGAACTCGCCGCGGAACTGCACTCGACGATCGGGATTCGCATCGAGTTCGTGAACGTCGGTGGCGGCGCCGGAATACCGTACCGGCCGGACCAGGACGAGCTGGACATTGAAAACGTCGCCCGCGGGATCCGTGAGGCCTACGACGCGATCGTCGTCCCGGCCGGGCTCGATCCCCTCGGAGTGCACGTGGAGTGGGGCCGCATCATCACGGGGCCCTACGGCTGGCTCGTGACCAGGGCCATCCACACGAAGGACACCTACCGTCGCTACATCGGGCTCGACGCCTCCATGGCGGACCTGATGCGCCCGGGCATGTACGGGGCCTACCACCACATCACGGTCCCCGGCAAGGAGGCGGCGCCGCTGACGGAGACGTACGACGTCGTCGGTGGCCTGTGCGAGAACAACGACAAGTTCGCCGTCCAGCGGCAGCTCCCGGAGATCGAGGTCGGCGACTTGGTGGTGCTGCACGACGCCGGGGCGCACGGACGTGCGATGGGCTTCAACTACAACGGGAAGCTCCGGTGCGGTGAACTGCTGCTCCGGCCCGACGGTCAGGTCGTCCCCATCCGCCGGACGGAGACGGTGGACGACTACTTCGCAACGCTCGACTTCGATGAGCTCTCCACGTTCGACGCAGGGGGAGAAGCATGATCCAGCGCAACCCGGGTTTCGCAAACCTGAAGGCGGGGTACCTGTTCCCCGAGATCGCCCGGCGCCGGAGGGCGTTCGCCGCCGACCATCCCGACGTCCGGCTGATCAGCCTCGGCATCGGCGACACCACCGAACCCCTCACCCCGCACATCGCTGCGAGGCTGGCGGAGTATGCCGCCGGTCTCGGCACCCTCGGTGGCTACTCCGGTTACGGGGACGAGCAGGGACTCATCGCACTCCGGGAGCGCATTGCGGAGGTTGGGTACCGGTCGATGGTCGCGCCCGACGAGGTCTTCGTGTCCGACGGCGCGAAGTGCGACATCGGGCGACTGCAGCTGTTGTTCGGGCGCGACGTCGAGGTGGCGGTCCAGGACCCGTCCTATCCGGTGTACGTCGACGGGTCGGTCATCGTCGGCGCCGCCGGCCCGTACGACGACGGCAGCCTGGGCGGCCACGCCGGGTACGCGGGCATCCGATACCTCCCGTGCACGCCGGAGAACGACTACTTCCCCGACCTCGAGGACCTGCCCGAGAACGGCCTTGTATACTTCTGTTCCCCCAACAACCCGACCGGCGCCGTCGCCACACACGCCCAGCTTGCCCAGCTTGTGGAGTCCGCCCGCCGGAAGGGCTCGGTCATCGTCTACGACGCCGCGTATGCCGAGTACATCCGTGACCCGGACCTGCCGCGGTCGATCTTCGAGGTCGACGGCGCCCGCGAGTGCGCCATCGAGGTCAACTCGTTCTCGAAGCCGGTGGGGTTCACCGGCGTCCGCCTCGGCTGGACAGTCGTGCCGAAGGAACTGCGCTTCGACGACGGCGCCTCGGTCAACGCCGACTGGAACCGGCTGTGCACCACCGTGTTCAACGGCGCGTCGAACATCGCCCAACATGGTGGCCTGGCCGCGCTCGAACCGCAGGGCCTGAACGAGATGCGCGTGCTCACGGACTTCTACCTCGGGAACGCCCAACTCATCCGCCAGACGCTCGAGGGGCTCGGCATCACCTGCGTGGGAGGAGACAACGCCCCGTACGTCTGGGCGCACTTCCCCGGCAGGGCCAGCTGGGACGTGTTTGCCGAGATCCTGGACCGGTGCCACGTGGTCACCACTCCGGGGTCAGGCTTCGGTCCGGCCGGCGAAGGCTTCGTCCGGTTCTCGGCGTTCGGTCACCGAGAGGACGTCGTGGAGGCGTGCAGCCGCATCGAGGGTCTCACGGTCGGTCCGTGACACGCGGCCGATCCTCGGTCAGTCGCGCTACCTGGTCGATCGGTTCGATCAGTGCGGGGCCGTTGTTGCGGACCGAGCCGACCGCCCTGCCCACCGGCCGGGGCACGAAGCGTGGTTCGGGCATGGCGGCGACCATCGCCCTGACCTGCTCCGGGTCGGTGATCGCCGGGTCCAGCCAGTCATCGAGTAGGCCGGCCGGGACGATGAGGGGGGAGCGGTCGTGGACGTGGCCGAGGGTGTCGGAGGCGCGGGTGGTGATGATGGTGCAGGACCAGAGCCAGGCGGCGGGGTCGTCGGCGGGGAGGTCCGGGTTCTTGTGCCACTCGTACAGCCCGGCGAAGGCGAGGGGGGCGCCGTCTGGGTCGGTGAGGTACCAGGGCTGTTTCCGTGTGCCGGCCTCGTCGAGGCTCTGCCATTCGAAGTAGCCCTCCGCGGGCGCGATCAGGCGGTGGTGGCGGGCGGCGTTGCGGTAGGCGGGCTTGTCCGTGATGGTCTCGGAGCGGGCGTTGATCATCCGGTTCCCGACGGACGGGTCGGGCGCCCAGGGTGGGACCAATCCCCAGCGGGCGGTGCGCAACTGCCGCTTCTTGGCCTCCGGGTGCCCCTTCGGAGCGCGGTCCAGGACGACGCGCACGTCATGTTGCGGGGCCACGTTCCACGACGGTGGCACCGAATCGGGGGTGAGGACCTCGGTGACGTGGAACGCGGCCGCCAGGTCGGCGTCACTGCGGAAGCTGGCGTATCGTCCACACACGACTGCTCACTCGGTGACCTCGCTGCCCTCCACCGCGCATCTGCCCACGGTAGCGCTGTCGTGATGCGGGCGCCTGTCCGGAGCGTGGGGTCGGCTATCCCGCGTCCGCCGGTTGGCGTCTCCGTGGTCAGTGCAGCGATTCAGAGATCGCCGAGGTCGACTTCGGCGTCGCGCAGCCGACTCACCTCAACGGGGCGGCCCGAAGCAACGAGCGCGTCGATCGCCTTGTTCACGTCCCAGATGTTGCGTCCAGCCGATCGCCCAGCGCGAGGCAGAACCGGTCCGCGAGCGAGAGCCCCGACCCCGGCACNACAACGCCGCGGCCCGTTCGGCGTCGTCGGCGGTGGCGTCACGAACCCGCAGCCCGTAGCTGGACAGCAGCGCGGCGGCCAGCGGCCAGTCACCCCCGGCCGTGCGCACCTTCTGGGCGACCTCGGACCAGTTGACGGCGGAGCAGTCGGGGCCGGCGGTGAGGAGCTGCTCGACGACAACGGCGCCGGTCCGCGAGCAGGTCGGCGACGAGGTCCGTGCCCACCAGTTGGCCACGGACGTGCTCCAACGCCTGCTCGCGGGTCATGACGACGATGCCGTAGGTCGTCTTGACCAAGCACGAGCGGCACCCCTTCGGTCAGCCCGGCGTGCCTCCTGAGCTCCAGGGGGATCACGAGGCGGCCCCTGTCGCCCATTGTTGCCGTGTAGGTCCCACGCAAATGTTGACGGTACCACTGAACACACACAGATGGGACTACATGAGCTGCCCGTCGAAGAACACCGTGTCTTCGGCGAGCAGCCGCTGCAAGATCACCGATCCCCTCGACACATATGGATCACACGATCGAAGGAGGATGCCATGCAGCGGAACATGTCGGGAGACATTCGGTGGCCGGCACTGGCCGTGCGAGCGGCGGTGGCGGCGGTCGCCGTCGTCGGGCTCGCGGGCTGCGGCGGCGGGGCCGCCGAGTCCGACGCCCTCACGTTGCGACTCCCGGACTCCGACGGCGCAATGGCCTCCTGCCTGCCGTTCGAGGTGCAGTACCTGATGGACATGTCGCCGGCGTTCGCGGGCACAGCCGTGGAGGTGGGGGAGCAGAGTGTGGTGTTGGACGTGGACCGGTGGTACGCCGGGGGCAGTGCCGAGCGGGTGGTCCTCGAGATCCCCGACGGCATGCACCAGGCACTGCTCGGGGTGCTCGACTTCCGCGAGGGCGGGGAGTACCTCATCACCGCCGCCGAGAGCACCGTCAACCTGTGCGGCTTCAGCGGCGAGGTCACGGAGGACATGCGCGCGGCCTTCGAGGAGGCGTTCCCGGGCTGAGCGGTACTTCACACGTTCAGGTCGCGCTCCGAGAAGTAGTGGTAGGTCCCGAACGCCGCAAGGGCGATGATGACCACCGACAGTACGACGAAAAGCGGGTCGAGCTGCCCGTCGGTCATGAGGGTGCCGGCGTCGAAGTACTTGAACGGGGAGAGGTACCGCAGGAAGCCGAGACCCTCGTTCAGGTTGACCAGGTAGTACAGGAGGAACGTCAGGAACATGACCGAGGTGGCGCGCGAGGGGGCGGACTTCGGCCGCCGGGCCACCCCGGCGACCACGGCACCGATCGCGAAGAAGATGAGCTGCAGGAACAGCAGCCCCACCATCAGCAGGAGGACCTCCCGCTGGAACGGCTCGTCCCCGGCGAAGTTCCCCACGAACACGAACGAGGAGACGGAGGTGACGAGGTTCAGGATGACCACGAGGACCAGGCCGGCGAGCAGCTTGCCGGTCAGCGCCCGGTCCCGGGAGATGGGCTTGGCGTAGAGGAACTCCGACGTCCTGTCCCGCTCCTCCTTGGAGATGAGGGTGGAGCCGAGCAGCACGGCGTGCACCGACGCCATGACCGCGATGTACAGGAACAGGACGCCGAAGAATCCGCTCGCGGTCTTCAGGTCGAACCCGGAGATGCCGAATACCACGAGGACGGCGCGCGGCAGGGTCGCCATGATCTTCTCGAGGGACTGGCCGGCCGACTCGTAGGCGGCGAACTTGGCCATCCCGGAGCCGATCAGCGCCACCATGCCGAGGGACCAGAAAAGCAGCGAGAAGCGGTGCACCTTGAGTTCACGCAGGAAGATGTTCATTTCACGCCGCCGCGCGGACGTCCTTCCTGTTGTAGATCACGTAGCTCGCCGCGATCGCCACCACAACGAATCCCGCGAGCAGCGCCAGGGAGCTGCCCTCGAGGCTGTTGTTGGCGATGATGTAGTCCGACTCGAAGAATTTGAACGGCGTGATGTAGCGGACGTCCTCGTTCGCGACGACGTCTCCCACCGCCGCCACGATGTAGAAGGCGAACACGGTGGGAAGCGAGACGGACACCACGGACTTCACCTTGGGCAGGAGCACCGCGAACAGTGAGCCCAGCGCGAGGAAGAAGAGTTGCACCAGGAAGAGCGTCGAGGCCAGCAGCAGGAAGGTCCGGGCGGAGAACGGCTCCGAGGCCATCGCGCGGGCGGCCAGGTACGACACCAGGGCGAAGGCCACGTTGGTGATGACGAGGATCGTTAGCGCCGCCGCCAGTTTCGCGGTCACCACGGTGCTTCGGGTGACCGGCTTGGACAGCAGGAAGTCCGCGGTCTTGCCGGACACCTCCTTCGCGATGATGCCCGTCCCGAGGTTCATGGCCTGGATCCCGCCCGCCAGGACGGCGAAGCCCAGCAGGTAGCCGAAGAAGCCCTGGATCGTGAAAAAGTTGTCCAGGGAGAGGTTGAGCGCGGTTCGCAGGGCCTCCGGGAACTGCGCGAGGAGTTCCCGGGTGGTGTCGACGTCGGCCGAAAACGCCGGGTACAGGCCCATGAACACCACGACGATGGTGCTCAGCGAGACGGTCCAGGTGATCGTGGACCTCCGATTGGCCCGAAGTTCGCGCAGGAAGATGTTCACGGCGCGTCCTTGCGGTAGTAGTGCAGGAAGATCTCCTCGAGGTCCGGCTCCTCCACCAGCAGGTCCACGAGGTCCAGCCCGGAGAGCAGGTGCGTGACGGCGTTGATGTGCCCGCGGTACAGGAAGCTCACCGAGTGGTTGGTCACCGCCAGATCACTGACGCCGTCGATGGTGAACCGAGCCGGATCCGGCGGGCCGGCCAGTTCGAGCTTGAAGCGCTTGGTCTGGTTCTCGAGCAGGGTCTTGATCTGTTCGACCTTGATGATCGAGCCATCCTTGATGATCGCCACCCGGTCACAGAGCCGCTGTACCTCGCCCAGGATGTGCGAGGAGAAGAGGATCGTGGCGCCCTTCACGTTCTCCTCCTTCAGGAGATGGAAGAACTGCTGCTGGATGAGTGGGTCCAGCCCGCCGGTCGGCTCATCCAGGATGATGAGTCTGGGCTGGTGGGCGAGCCCCTGGATGATCCCGACCTTCTTCTTGTTGCCGTAACTCATGTCGTCGATCTTCTTCTTGAGATCGAGGTCGAACACCTCGGCGAGGTCCCGGATCCGTTTCTCGGCGGCCTTTCCGTCCTTGGCGTAGAANCTCACCGANTATTTGAGNAGATCGATCGCCCGCATGTCGTCGTAGTAGAAGACCTCCGAAGGAAGGTAGCCGACCTCCTGCCGGATCTCGGGGCCGAATCTCGTGATGTCCTTCCCGAAGACCGTCGCCGAACCGCTCGTGGGGTGGATGAGCCCGAGGAGCGTTCTTATCGTCGTTGACTTCCCGGCGCCGTTGGGCCCGATGAAGCCGTAGATCTCGCCTTCGAGCACGGTCATNTCGACGTCGACGATGCCGCGGGCCGTGCCGTAGGACTTGGTCAGCTTCGTCGTCTCGATCACATACATCTCTGCTCCGTTGACCGTTCCACGCCACCGATTGACGTCACCCAGTATCTGCCTGCCGTCGTGCCTATGGGCGAGGTACAGCGGAGTGTCCCGTACGAACACCCTCGAGTCCGCGCGGNTAGCCTGAACNCTAGGGGCAGCCTGGACACGCAACCGCGCGCACTCGCGACGGTGCCCGGCGGCCTCAACCCCCTGCGGCACCTGGACAGCTTCTTCCGCGCCCACCCGGTCATCACCGACATGCTGGCGACGGCGATGCTCACCCTCTTGGGAGTCCCCGGCCGGGGTGAACGCGGTGCTGCAGGAGGGCGCACCGCGGCTGGTCGAGGGCCAGATCCTCGTGCCCGGCTGGGTGGAGGACGAGACGTTGACCGTGAACGGCGCCGCGGGCGCGGTGGAGTTGGAGGTGGTCCGCACCGGCACCACGTCCTTCCCGCCGGTGATCGCGCTCGCCGACGCCGCCGGGCTTGGCGGCGCGGACGACGCCGTCGCCGACACCGCCGCAGCGGGAGCCGTCCCGATGCTGCTCGTGGTGACCGGCCTCCTCGCGGTGTCCGTGCTGATCGCTCTCATCGGGGTGGCGAACACGCTGTCCCTGTCCACGATCGAGCGGACGCGGGAGAACTCGCTGATGCGGGCGCTGGGGCTGACCCGGCGCGGGCTGCGCACGATGCTCGCCACCGAGGCGGTGCTGATCGCCGGGATCGCGGCCCTGCTGGGCAGCGCGCTCGGGGTGTTCTACGGCTGGATGGGCGCCGAGTCGCTGCTCGGGAACCTGGTGGCGGAGGGCAGCGCGGCGGGCCGGCTGGTGCCGACCGTGCCGTGGCTGGAACTCGCCGCTGTGGTGGCGGTGGCCGTGGTGGCGGGGTTACTGGCCTCGGTGGGTCCGTCCCGTCGGGCCGCCCGACTCTCCCCGGTGGAGGGACTCGCAGTGTTGTGAGATCCGCATCGAAGACCTGTTCACCCCTCCCTGAGGCGTGCCGGCNCACCCTGAACGGGTGATCTCCTCAGCGAACCTGCCGGATGCGGTCAGTGTTTCCCCACGCCGTGTCGGCCGTCCAGATCATCGCGTTCAGTCGGTCGCCGAGCGCCAGGCAGAACCTGTCCGCGAGCGACAGCCCGGACCCGCTGCGCCACAATGCGGCCGCTCGCTCGGCGTCGTCGACGGTCGCGTCACGGACCCGGACGCCGTAACTGGACAACAGTGCCGCGGCCAGCGGCCAGTCGCCGCCCGCCGCCCCCACCTTCTGCGCGACCTCTGACCAGTTCACGGCGGAACAGTCGGAGCCGCGCGTCAGCACCTCCTCAACCGTGTCCGCCCCTGTCTCGCCCTGGAGGAAGGCCAACAGCGCCGAGGCGTCGACGACGTCGCTCACGCGGCGTCCTCCGCGGTGGCGGCGCGGCGCCGGTCGGCGAGCAGTTCGGCGACCAGGTCCGTCCCCGCAAGCTGGCCGCGAACCTGTTCGCGCGCCTGCTCCCGGGTCATGACAACGATGCCGGAGGCTGTCTCGACCAGCACCAACGGCACTCCCTCCGTCAGCCCCGCGTGCCTCCGGAGCTCGAGGGGGATCACGAGGCGACCNCGGTCGCCCATTGTTGCGGTGTACGTCCCACTCATGCATTCACGGTACCACCGCGGAAACTCGGATGGAACTGTGCGCGCTCGTCGCAACTCGCGGGTGGCGGGTGCAGAATCGAACCCATGCGCGAATTCGTCGTTCTGGGAACGGCATCCCAGGTGCCCACGCGGACGCGTAACCACAACGGCTACCTCCTGCTGTGGGACGGCGAGGGCCTACTGTTCGACCCCGGTGAGGGCACCCAGAGGCAAATGCTCCACGCCGGCGTCTCCGCCAGCCAGATCACCCGGATCTGCCTGACGCATCTCCATGGGGACCACTGCTTCGGCCTGCCGGGGGTGCTGTCGCGGCTGTGGATGGACCAGGTCGAGCACCCGGTGCACCTCCACTACCCCGCCTCCGGCGACGACGCCGTGCGGCACCTCATCGCCGTGGTCGGCCACACCATCGACCTGCACCTCCACCCGCACGGCGCTGTGGGGGAGGTCGCGGACGGGCTGTTCGTCCGGCCGCTGCGGCACCGCATCGAGACCTTCGGCTACCAACTCGTCGAGCCGGACGGGCGCAGATTGTTGCCCGAGCGGCTGGCTGCCGCGGGCATCACCGGCCCGGACGCCGGGCAGCTGATCCGCGACGGCCGCCTCGGGAACGTCCGGCTGGAGGATGTCAGCGAGACGCGTCCCGGCCAGCGGTTCGCGTTCGTCATGGACACGATGCCCTGCCCCGGCGCCGAGGAGCTCGCCGACGGCGCGGACCTCCTCGTCACGGAGTCCACCTTCTCCGACGACGACGCCGAGCTTGCCACCGCGTACCGTCACCTGACCGCGGGCCAGGCGGGGAGGCTCGCCGCGGTTGCGGGGGCGCGGACCGTCCTCCTCACGCACTTCTCGTCGCGGTACCCCGACGTCGAACTGCTGCGACGGCAGGCCGAGGCGCGTGCCGGCGGTGCCCACGTCGTCGCTGCGTCGGACCTGGACCGCTACGCGCTGCCCCCGCGCCGACCGCCGGAGCGCGCGGGCCCCACTTGACGCCCGATTCGCGCAGGTGAGAGGCTCGACCGCCCGCACCCGCGTCGCTGTACCTGCCCAGCCTGAACGCTGACATCATCGACAACGGCCTGGCACAGGGCGACACCGCCTACATCCGCACCACCGGATTCCAGATGCTCGCGATCTCGCTCGCCCAGATCCTCAGCGCCCTCATTGCCACCTACTGCGCCGCCAAGGCCGCGATGCGCGCGGGCCGGGACATCCGCCACGACGTGTTCCAGCACGTCTCGGCCTTCTCCGAGCGGGAGGTCGCCCACTTCGGCCCCGGGTCCCTGATAACGCGCAACACCAACGACGTCCAGCAGGTCCAGATGCTCGCCATGTCCCTGTCGACGTTCTTCGTCACCGCCCCCATGCTGGGCATCGGCGGGGTGGTGATGGCGCTACGGCAGGACGTTGGGCTCGCGTGGATCATCGGCGTCGCCGTCCCGGCGATCCTGCTCGTCTCCCTGGCGATCGTCGGTCGCATGGTCCCGCTGTTCCGCGAGTACCAGGGCCGGCTGGACACGGTGAACCGCATCATGCGCGAGCAGCTCACGGGCATCCGGGTGGTGCGCGCGTTCGTGCGCGAGACCATCGAGGCGGAGCGCTTCCGGGTCGCCAACACGGACATCATGGTGATCGGCCGGAAGGTCGGCTCCCTCTTCGTGCTCCTCTTCCCCCTCGCGATGCTGGTGCTGAACGTGAGCGTGATCGGCGTCCTCTGGTTCGGCGGNATCGAGGTGGATGCCGGCCGGGTGGAGGTGGGCACCCTCTTCGCCTTCATGCAGTACGTGATGCAGATCCTCTCGGCCGTGCTCATGGCAAGCTTCATGGCGATCATGATTCCCCGCGCCGCGGTGTCCGCCGCCCGCGTCGCCGAGGTGCTCGCCTCCCGCTCCACTCTCACCGAGCCCGCCCACCCGGTCACGGACCTCCCCACACCCGGGTCCGTCGAGTTCGACGACGTCGCATTCCGTTACCCCGGAGCCGAGCACTCGGTACTCGCGGGGGTGACGTTCGCGGCCGCTCCCGGCGAGACGCTCGCCATCGTCGGGTCCACCGGCGCCGGAAAGACCACGCTCATCTCGCTCATCCCGCGGCTCGTGGACGTCACCGCGGGGGCGGTCCTCGTGGGCGGCGTCGACGTCCGCGACGCCGACCCCGAGCACCTCTGGCAGGGCATCGGCCTCGTCCCGCAACGGCCCTTCCTGTTCACCGGCACCGTGGCCTCCAACCTGCGCTTCGGGCGTGAGGACGCCACCGACGCCGAGCTCTGGCGCGCCCTCGAGATCGCCCAGGCGCGGGACTTCGTCGCCCAGATGACCGGCGGCCTGGACGCGCGCATCTCCCAGGGCGGGCATGGTGCTGCAGGACCCGTGGCTCTTCGCCGGCACCATCCGGGAGAACATCCGCTACGGCAAGGCCACCGCCACGGATGAGGAGGTGGTGGCGGCCGCGCGGGCCACCTACGTGGACCGGTTCGTGCACTCGCTGCCGGAGGGGTACGACACCCTGCTGGACGAGGAGGCGTCCAACGTCTCGGCGGGGGAGAAGCAGCTAATCACGATCGCGCGGGCGTTCGTGTCCCAGCCGTCGGTGCTGATCCTCGACGAGGCGACCTCCTCGGTGGACACCCGCACCGAGCTGCTCGTGCAGCACGCGATGGCGGCACTGCGGGCGGGGCGCACCTCGTTCGTTATCGCTCACCGGCTCTCCACCATCCGCGACGCCGACCTCATCCTCGTGATGGAGCACGGCGACATCGTGGAGCAGGGCACCCACGACGAGCTGATCCGTGCCCGCGGCGCGTACTGGCGGCTCTACAACTCGCAGTTCGAGCACGCGGCGTACGACGTCGACCAGGACTTCGGCCCGGGGGTCGAGGTGGCGGCGGACTGACGGCGGTGGCCGTCCGGGGCGACGGCGACGCTGCGCCTCGGGTTGATCGCTTCGCGTGGGATCGCCGGCGCGAAGGTTTTCGCGCATGCTGGTGGGGACCCATTGGAATCCAGGAAAGAGAAGTCCCCATGACGGACAAGCCACAACCCAGTAAGCGCACGACCGACACGCNGTCGGAGGGATTCACCGAGGACGAACGGGCCGCCATGAAGGAGCGGGCCCGGGAGCTGAAGGCCGCCAANCGCCGCTCCGGAGCTGCCGACAAGGCGGCAGAGGACGAGAAGGACGTGCTCGCCAAGNTCGCGGAGCTGCCCGAGGGCGACCGTGCACTGGCCGAGCGAGTCCACGCGCTGATCAGGGCCACCGCCCCGTCCCTCCTGCCCCGGACGTGGTACGGGATGCCGGCGTATGCGAAGGACGGCAAGGTCGTGTGCTTCTTCCAGGGCGCGGAGAAGTTCAAGGCCAGGTACGCGACCCTCGGCTTCAGCGACCAGGCGAACCTCGACGACGGCGACATGTGGCCCACCGCNTACGCCCTGACCGAGTTGAGCGACGCCATGGAGGCCAGGGTCAAGGAGCTCGTTACGAGAGCTGTGAGCTGAGTCAGTGGGCGGTCGCGAAGAGGGCGCGGACGTCGTCGGGCACGATGCGGATGCGCGTGCCGGTGGTCATGTCCATCGGCGCCCACAGGCTGCGCGCCCGCGCCAGGGTGCGGTTGTCCTTCTTGCGGTTCATCTGCGTGAGGCGTTCGAAGTACCCGTCGACCTCCTCGCCCACCCAGGTGTGGGTGACGACGACGTCGCCCAGCCGCGCGGAGTGCAGGTAGTCGATCTCGTGCCGCCGCACCACCCAGAACATGGCGGCCTGCATGGGCCGCGGTGCCAGCACCGTCCAGTGCGCCACCGCGACGCCCTGCATCCAGCGCAGGTAGACGGCGTTGTTGACGTGATTGAGTTGGTCGATGTCCTCGGGGCGGACGTCCATGTCCAGGGTGAATGCGTCAGCAGGTGGCTTCATGACAGTCAGCTTAGGAGTCCCGGGGCCCGCGCTCGTGCTGCCCACGGGATCTATGTCCCTTGATAGCCGTGGGTCCTCACGAGACGCTGAACAAATGGTGAAGACCCGTAGATTGTCGTCCCGTCGTTTGGCCCGCCGCTCCATCTCCACCGGCTACTTCCGCAGCGGCCTTCCCTACATCCGGTTCGGGAGCGGGCCGAGCCCGCTCGTGGTGTTCGAGGGACTGGCGCCGGAGAACAAGCCGGACAACAGGATGCCGGTCATGATGTACCGCTTCCTGGGCCAGGCGTACACCGTGCATGCCGTGCCCCGCCGGCCGGGCCTGCCGCCGGGCTACTCCTTGAAGGACATGGCAGATGACTACGCGACCTTGATCACCGAGGAGTTCGGCGGGCCCGTCGACGTCATCGGCGTCTCGACCGGCGGCTCCATCGCCCAGCACTTCGCCGCGGACCACCCCGATTTGGTGCGTCGCCTCGTCCTCCACTCGAGTGCCCACACCCTGAACGACGACGCGAAGCGGCTCCAACTCGAGTACGCCCGGCTGGCCGGGCTCGGGGACTGGCGGGCGGCATCCGAACTGATCATGGGGGTCATGATGCCGAAGAAGGGGCCCCTCCGCGTGTTCGCCAAACCGCTCACGCAGGTCGCGGCGTGGGTGATGTCGCGACGCCCGCCCGCGGATGCCTCGGATCTGGTCGTCACCGTCGAGGCCGAGGACAAGCTCGCCTTCCGGGACCGGCTGCACGAGATCACCGTGCCCACGCTTGTGGCCGGCGGGACGGAGGACCCGTTCTACTCGGGCGAATTGTTCCGCGAGACCGCGGCGGGCATCCCGAACGCTCGCCTGGCACTGTACGAGGGGATGGGACACCCGGCGCGGGGCAAAGCGTTCCAGCGCGACGTGCTGGACTTCCTCCGGGAGGCGCCCGCCCAGTAGACGCCTGCCATTCGGCGAGGCCCNCGGCGGCCAGTTTGGCACGCACCACGTCGAGCATCCCCGGCGATGTATCGGTCAGCAGCGCGNGCGCAGGACGCGGNGTGAGTGCGAGGCTGAGCAGACCGGTGCCGCAGCCGAACTCGACCATGTCNTGGATTTCGGCGAGCGGGACCAGCTCCCCAATCGCGGCCGCGACGGCGGAGGCGCGGGCACGTCGTTCATCGTCGTCCCACGTGGCAGCCTTGGAGTCGAAGACACTCACGCGCCAAACCCTAACGCTGCGGGGAGACCCACCCCTCCCTAGAACGGGAACTGGCGGCGCGTCAGCTGGGCGCTGATCCACCGGAGCTCGGTGAACTCCTCGATCGACGCCGAGCCGCCGAAGCGGCCCCACCCGCTGTTCTTGACGCCTCCGAACGGCACCTGCGGCTCATCGCCCACGGTCTGGTCGTTGATGTGCACGATGCCGGTCTCGAGTCGTTCCGCAATCAGCCACGCCTTCGCGAGGTCGCGGCTGAAAACGCTCGACGACAACCCGTAGTCGGTGTTGTTGGCGACGGCGATGGCCTCGTCCACGTCGTCGACCTCGATGAGCGACACCACGGGTCCGAACGTCTCCTCGCAGTCGAACGGCGTGCCGCGCCGCACGTCGGCGACGACGGTGGGCCGGTAGCACGGCCCGTCCGCCTCGCCGCCGGTGAGGACGCGCGCACCGGCGTCGACGGCGGCCGCCACGCTGCGCACGATCGTCTGGAGCTGGGCGGGCGAGATGACCGGGCCGATGATCGTGTCGGGTTCGGCGGGATTGCCCACCTTGAGGGCGGCCACCCTCGGCACGAGCTTCTCGGTGAACTCCTGTGCGATGTCCTTGTGCAGGATGATCCGGCGGGTGGACATGCAGATCTGACCCTGGTGGAGGAAGGCTCCGAATACGGCTGCGTCGACGGCGGCGTCGATGTCGGCGTCGTCCAGCACGATCATCGGGTTCTGGCCCCCGAGTTCGAGGGCCACGCGCTTCAGCTGCCGGCCTGCGGCCTCGGCCAGCTTGCGGCCGACCCCCGTGGACCCCGTCAGGTTGATGCGCCGCACGATGCGGTTCTCCACGAACTCGTCGCCGATCTCACTGCTCTTCCCCGGCCCGTTCGTCACGACGTTGAGCACGCCGGGCGGGAAGCCGGCCTCGTGGAACACCTCGGCGAGCAGCACGCCGCCCACGACGGCCGACTCGGTGGACGGCTTCAGGACCGCGGTGTTGCCGAGCGCGATGGGCATGCAGATGGAGCGAAGGGAGAGGATCAGCGGCGCGTTCCACGGGCCGATCCCGGCAATCACCCCGACCGGTTGCCGCACCGCGGCGTTGATGGCGCCCGGGATGTCGGAGGGGATCAGCTCGCCCAGCGGCTGGCTGGTGCTCGACGCCGCCTCCCGCAACATGGCGGGGGTGAGGGTGGTTTGGAACATGCCGAATCCGAAGGTGCAGCCCGTCTCCTCGGCGAGGAGTTGGACGACTTCCATCTGGCGGCTCGCCAGAATGTCCGCCGCATTCAGGAAGAGGGCCCGCCGCTCCGAGAACAGCGTGTGGGACCATGCCGGGAAGGCGTGGTGCGCCGCCTCGATCGCCCTGGCCGCATCTGCGCGCGCGCCCGCCGGGACCTGGGCGAAAACCTCGCCCGTCCAAGGGCTGAGGTCGTTGTAGGTCGCACCGTCCAGTGCATCCACCCACTCGCCGCCGAGGTACATCTGGTAATGCAACGTCATTGCGAACTCCTCCGTTGTGCTGTGTCTCACAGTTTACGTCGCGGTCTGGCAAGGGATGAGTTGTGTGAGGCGGCGTGCTGACCGGATGCAGCGACGAGTTGCGGGACAAAGGAGAACAGCTCGCACCGCCTTCGGGTGTGGAGGTGAAGTGGCAGGGAACCGAGACAGGCTCCTGCCGGGCGGAGGTGGACACTGACCTCAGCAAGGAGGAGGTCATCGCCCACTACGAGGCTCAGTTCGAAGCCAACGGGTGGGAGCTGGTCCCTGTCAGGAACGGGCCGCAGGGCATTGCCGGCCAGAAGGACGACACCCTGTTCGAGGTGGGATGGGTGCAGCCCCCCGGCGAATCCGCCATGATCGTGCTGAGCCTCTCTGACCTCGTCGCAGACGAGTAGACACGGCGGACAGGATGGATTCCATGAGACCTCACGTAGTCGTCCACAACGTTGCATCCATGGATGGCCGGCTCACACTCGCACCGGGCGTGGACCTGATGGCGGGGGACGAGCGCTGGACCGCCATGACGGCGGACCTCCCCGACCCGTATGCCTGGGCGCGCACCACCCACGACCCCCAGGTCTTCCTCGAGGGCAGCGGCTCGTTCCTCAACCCCGTGGGCGCCGCGTTGCAGGGAGTCGAGCCCGCCCCGGCACCGGAGGGCGTCCACTTCCTGCCCGACGACGTCGTCGGCGTGCCCGGGCGCCGCTGGTTCGCCGTCGTCGACGGAGCGGGCGTGGTGGACCTGCAGTTCACCGAGTGGCCGGACCCGGCGTGGGCGGGCTGGCACAGTCTGGTGCTGACGTCGCTGGCCGCGCCGGCCGCCCACCTCGAGCTGCTGCGCCAGCGCCACATCCCCTACGTGGTGGTGGGGGAGAGGCGCGTGGCCCTGGGGCGTGCGCTCGAACTGCTCCACGATCTCCTCGGGGTGGAGACGGTGGTCAGCACCGGTGGTGGCCGCCTGGGTGGCGCGCTGCTGCGGCAGGGGCTCGTGGACGAGATCGACGTCGAACTGCTGCCGTGGGCGATCGGCGGGCGCGGGACGCCGGTACTCTTCGACGCTGCGCCGCTGGCGCCGGACGAGTGGCCCACCCGGCTCGAGCTCCTCAGCAGCGAGGTGGTGGGGGAGGGCCGGGTCCGGTTGCGTTACCGAGTGGTGCGCTGACTGGCGCGGCGCCCACAACTCACCGACCCTCGGCCAGCCTGCTCACGACCTCGGCCACCTCAGGCCCGAACATGATCGCGTCGTTGTGGTCGCCGGGGAGCACCACCTCGTCCACGAGGGTGGGCGCCTCGGCGGCCACCCGGCGGCTGAGTTCGGTGGGCACGATGGTGTCGCGGTCGCCGTAGATCACCGCCACGGGCGAGGTGATCCGGCGCAGGTTCTCGGTCACCGGGAACCGGTCGGTGAGGAGTTGGCGGATCGGCAGCCACGGGTAGTGGTGGGCGCCGACGTCGGCCAGCTCCGGGAACGGCGAGCGCAGCACCACGCCGGCGACGTCGTGCCCCACCGCCAGNCGCGCGACCACACCCGTTCCCAACGACTCGCCGAACAGGATCGTCCGCCCGGGCGGGTACCCGAGGTCGCCGAGCGCGGCCAACGCGGCCTCGGCGTCGCGGGCCAGTCCCTCCTCCGACGGCGAACCCGGGTTGCCGCCGTACCCGCGGTACTCCAGGAGGAGCACGGCGAAGTCGCGCCTGCGGAACTCCTCCGCCAGCCCGGCGCGCCCCGCGATGTCCCCGCCGTTCCCGTGGGCCAGCAGTACCGCCAGCCCCGTGTCCGTCCCCGACGGCGGCACGAACCACGCCCGCAACTCCAGGCCATCGTCCGTGTGCAGGGTGACGTCGCGGGCTCCGGGGATCACGTCGCCCGCCGGCGGGAGCGGGCTGGTGTCCGGGAAGTACACCAGCCGCCGCTGCAGGGCCCACACGCCTCCCACCATGAGTGCCACCACCACCCCGATCACGACGACGACCCCGACAACCCGGCGCACCTCCCCATCCTTGCAGCCCGGCGAAGGCGAGCGACCGCCGCCCGGGCCTACGATCGACGCATGACCTCTCGCATCCGCACCGCCATCATCGGCTTCGGCATGTCCGGGAAGGTGTTCCACGGCCCCTTCCTGGCGGACAACCCGGCCTACTCCCTCGACGCCATCGTCACCGGCAACCCCGAGCGCGCGGCGCAGGCCGCCGCGCTCCACCCACGGGCACGGATTGTCCCCACCACGGACGAGCTCTTCGAGCACGCCGCCAACCTGGACCTTCTGGTCATCGGCACGCCGCCGTCCACGCACGTGGAACTCGCCGGCGCCGCCCTGGACCATGGCCTGCACGTCGTCGTCGACAAGCCCTTCGTCCCCACCGCCGTCGACGGCGAGGCGCTCGTTGCGAGGGCGCGCGCGGCCGGCCGCCTGCTCACCGTCTTCCAGAACCGCCGCTGGGACGCCGACTTCCTCACCGTGAAGCGGCTCGTCGNGGACGGCGAACTCGGCGAGGTCCACGTGTTCGAGTCCCGCTTCGACCAGTGGAAGCCTGAGGGCCTGCGCGCGTGGAAGGGCACCCTGAGCCTCGCTGAGGGGGGCGGCCTCCTCGCGGACCTCGGCCCCCACCTCATCGACCAGGCGCTCCAGCTGTTCGGGCCGGCCGTCGAGGTGTACGGCGAGACCGCTCGGCACTCCGCCCCGCGGGAGGCCGAGGCCGACGACGACGCGTTCGTCTCCTTGCTGCACGCCTCGGGGGTGCGGTCGCACCTGTCGATGAACCTGCTCGCGGCGCTACCGTCCCCACGATTCCGCGTCCTGGGCTCGGCGGCCGCGTTCGAGTCCTGGGGGCTGGACTCGCAACAGGCCCAGCTCGACGCCGGCATGACGCCCTCGGACCCTGCCTACGGCGTCGAGCCGGAGGAGAAGTGGGGCACCGTCGGCACGCCGGGGGAGACCCGCCGGGTACGTCCCGAACGCGGTGCCTACCAGGAGTTCTACCGCCTGCTCGCCGAGGCCATCACGGCGGGAGGACCGCTGCCCGTGGACGCGGAGGACTCGCTGGCGGCGATACGCATCATCGAGGAGATCCACGCC
>JGI24134J36421_10000040_pt1 | contig 31645 bp, 19 predicted proteins | sample BarGraNGADG00312_FD_36421 | JGI IMG/M metagenome (IMG submission 36421) | reverse complement strand
TTATCCGTTAAGAATGCATATTTCTGTTTGCAGCTGCTTTCATCTCGTTCCAGTTTCTCTTTATCATTGTTGAGTACATTTTTTGAATTAAAATATGTACATAAAATTGGTTTGTCTAAATATATGCCTTCCTGGTCAGGGAACTGTTACATAATTCCGGAAATTAATTACATCATTTACACTTTTTCGAGTGCTTCGTGCATACGTGTCAGGTGGTTCTCAAACCGTGTTATGTTTTGCTGTTAAGTAAAGCCTGAACATGAGTTAATTTTGTTTTTTAGTCGGAATAATGAAAAGCGGGAGAGAAGTGTGATGCAGAACTTTTTCAGTAACACTTCCCATTACTATATTTTCCAGCCATTTCCGGCTGTGTGATCCAATAACAATAATGTCTGCATTCACTTCTTTTGCAGTCGCCAGAATAGTATCTGCAAAATCACCTTCTTTTACCATGGTTTGAATGGTATTATCGCCAAGGTGTTGTTTTGATTTATTGAGATATTCCAGAGTTGCAGTTTTCAGTCCATCAACACTATTTGATTGTACTTCATCTGTATACGTATAACCTGTAAATCCCATTATCGGAGAATATTCTTCGGTAGAATAAAACACCGGATCTGTTATTACATGCAGCAATACTACTTCAGCATTCATGGATTTTGCCATTGAAAAGCCTACTTCTGCCACCTTTTGTGCAGTTGGATTATAATCCAACGCTATCAATACTTTACTTACCTTTTTTGTTTTCATGTTGTTTATATTTTAAGGATATTCTGGTTCATGACATTAATCACAGACACGCATCATAAACGTTTTATGTTGTCTGCCATCTCCATTCATCGTTCCCTGTTCAGTATCACAGGCCACTATTTAAGCCGCAAATACAATAAAATAAAGTGATGCTTTGATTATTTCAGCCGAATATATTTCTCGATATAAAAATTAGTCTTATCTATTTGTCCGTTATCATCAACGGGATAAGTCTGGATAAGAGTGTCATTCTTTAGGTCTAATAACATCTTGAATTTTTCATTCAGAACAGTCTTAGGTCTGCTCCAATGATATATTTCAGTCTCTTCATACCGGTTTCCTTCCAGTTTTTTATATGTTCCTCCTCCATAAAAATCTCTGATTATGGTATCTTGTTGCCATTGACCTATAAAAGAGAAGTTTTTTTCAGACCACATTTTCGTAAAGACAGGATGATAATTAATGGAAACGACATTCCCTGATGAATCTGTTCTTGTCCCCTGAGATTGAACCAATTTCCATGCTCCTTGAGGAAATTTATTTTCCTGCTGAACACAACTTCCGATGAGCAGCGAAATAATCAGACTGAATAAGATAAGGTTTTTCATATGCACAGGTTTTATCATTAATTTAAAATGAGTTAGTGGTAATCAAAGGTAAATCAGAAAAAAGCGGAAGTCAAGTTTATTCGCTGTGTGTCCCAAAGATTGTTCTCTGTGTGCCAAAATGCGCCAGGATATGGTAGATCATATAACTGATCAGGTCACTGATCACAGACCAGGCTCTGCGCCGGAAAAGACCATCAGGGCATCTATATGGTTTGTTCTTGTCCTATTCTTACTTCTACCCAATGTTCCTTACGATCGTCAATAAGGGGAATAACTTCATCTTCTCGCTCAACACTATCGACAGTTATAAGTATCTCTCTGTTACTATCGTGTATTTGTATGATGGTAATATGGTAGATCGTTTCCCTATATCGGTAATGTATTTTAAACGTTTCCCAATCTGAGGGAAGGCAGGGCTTTATATGTAATTTGTCAATTTCAAGTCTCAGCCCCAGGAGTGATTCCATAATAAGCTGGTACATCCATCCGGCAGAGCCGGTGTACCACGTCCATCCACCCTGGCCGATGTGGGGCGAAACCGCATACACGTCGGCCGCTACAACATAAGGTTCTATTTTGTACGTTGCAACACTATCCTGAGATCCCCCATGATTTATCGGGTTAATCATGGTCAGTAATTTCCAGGCTTGTCGGTGGTCGCCTAACTTAGCGAACGCCATCGCCACCCAGATTGCTGCATGAGTGTATTGCCCGCCATTTTCCCTTACACCGGGAACGTAGCCCTTGATATAACCAGGATTCAAATTCGACTTGTCGAACGGCGGGTCCAGTAATTGGATCAGAGCATCTTTCCATCGGACGAGGCGATTATCCACCGCTTCCATTGCCATGCGTGAACGATTGGCATTGCCTGCACCGGATAACACTGACCAGCTTTGTGCGATGGAATCAATCTGGCATTCGGGATTACTTGCAGATCCAAGAGGCATGCCATCATCAAAATAGGCGCGGAGATACCACTCACCATCCCAGCCGTTTTTCTCAATATTCTGGAGTAGGGTAGTCGCTTCATTCTGGCAGCGTTCAACGAATGGCAGGTCATCATGTATTCGCGCAATCCTGATGAACTGCATGAGCACGTCATAAAGGAAGAATCCCAGCCAGACGCTTTCTCCTTTACCCTGATTACCTACCATATTCATACCATCGTTCCAGTCACCGGTACCAATGAGTGGCAGCCCGTGCACACCAAAACTAAGTCCTCTCAGGATGGCTCGCACGCAGTGTTGGTATAAGCTGGCAACTTCTTCTGACCGGTTGGGAAGATCGTAATACGAGTCGTTTTCAGCTTTTACCAGGTGACCTTCCAGGAAGTGAACGGGTTCATCAAGCACCCCGGTGTCACCTGTATTAAGTATATAACGGCAAGTTGCCAATGGTAACCAGAGGTAATCATCCGAACAATGTGTACGCACCCCACGGCCTGACGGTGGATGCCACCAATGTTGGACATCCCCTTCCTTGAACTGACGGCTGGCACAAAGCAGTAAGTGCTCACGTACAAGGTGCGGCGAGGCATGAATGAGTGCCATCACGTCCTGCAACTGGTCGCGAAAACCGAAGGCACCCCCGGATTGGTAGTATCCGCTCCGTGCCCACATACGGCACGCTAAAGTTTGATATATGAGCCAACCGTTGGTCAGTATATTAATTGACTGGTCAGGTGTTTCCACCTGCACTGCACCAAGGGTGTGCTTCCAGAACTGCCATACTGCTTCAAGTTCGTTGCGTGCAGCCGTTGATCCCCAGAAACGACGCATCAGGTTCCTGGCATCATCAATGTCCCGACCTGTGCCAAGCCTGAAAATAATCTCACGTTCTTGACCCTCTGCCAGTTCGAAGGCAACCTGGATGGCCGCGCAGGGATCCATAGCTGCACCGGTCTTACCGGAAAGGCGTGAACGATTCATGGCAGCCGGATTTCTTAGCGTGCCGTTACGCCCGATAAATTCAGTACGGTCGCAGGTTAAAGTGTGATATGCATCGTCTGTATGGAAAAAGGCTATCCGATCAGCGAATTCCGTGTTGTACGGATTTTGCGCAAATAGCGCACCACTGCCGGGGTCAATTATGGTAGTCACGTGCATAGTCGATTTCGGCCGCAGATCTCCCAGAACCCACTCTACGTAACCTGTAACAGAGAGTCGACACGGCCGGCCCGATTCGTTCTGTAATTTCAACACCGAAAACTTCACAGCTGCATCCCGTGCAACATAAATCCACATCTCAGACCGTATACCGTCCTCTGTGTGTTCGAATACGCTGTAGCCAAATCCGTGACGACTGACATAAGGCTTTGCTCCACAACATGGCAGTGGGGTAGGCGTCCAGAAGTGGCCGCTCTCTTCGTCACGGATGTAAAAAGCTTCTCCGCTGTAATCACTCACCGGGTCATTGTGCCATGGAGTAAGNCGGAACTCGTGNGCATTTTCGCTCCATGTATAGGNAGGCCCGTTTTCTGAGATAATAGTTCCAAAAGATGGGTTTGCCAACACATTCACCCAAGGTGCCGGCGTTACTTGTATGCGCGAGGTTGTAATTACATATTCGCACCCATCATGGGTGAATCCCCCAAATCCATTGAAGAAGATCAGATCATGGCGAGGCAAAGCTGCTTCTATCTGGGTATCTGCACGATAATTCCGTGTTGGCTTGAAACGCGTAATTGTCAGTTCTGCAAGATCGCGACGGTTGATCTGTTCCACTAAAGTTCCCCATTTGTCAGCGATGATGACGCGGGCCACTGATTGAATCAGGATGAAGTCCTCGTTAGATATCTGATCCGTACCCCGGACGAAGATTCCCCCTGGCCGGTCTATAATGTTGGCTCCCGCACCCGCTGCAATTAACCCCATGATCTGGTCATGGAGCGGTTGCCTGTACCCGGCGCGGTCTTCGTTCCATATCACCAGGTCAACAGCAAGCCCTTTTAAACGCCAGTAAGCGTGGGCCTGCACAAGTTGTCGCACCAGGTTGATATTAGCCAGATCTTCAATTCGTAGCAAAACGATGGGCAAATCACCGGAAATGGAGTAACTCCACAAACCTGATTGTCCGCGATGGTTCCTGATGAGGATGTTTTTGTCTGCACGCAGGGAAGAATTTGCATATATGACGGAGCTGGCGAGGCGTCCGTATAGTTGTGCGTCTGCCTCGGTGGCATTGATCTGCCTCAATATTACCTGGCTATACGTCCATGCCAGTTCAAAGACACGATTGGTAAGTCGCCTATCCTGGTACTTGTCAATAAGACTTAAGGCTCCGTCGCGAGTTTCGGCGATGCCGGAAATCATATCAATCTTAACTGATTCTTCCGGATCGAGTATGATGTTGTACCGGATTGCAACAATTGGATCCAGAACTGAGCCTTGACTGCCAGAAAGCGCCGCAGAATTATTCATTGCTTGTGGAGCGATGACAGTATTTCCACGACCTATGAATCGCGAACGGTCCGTCTCGTAGGAAATCTCCCCGATTTCTGTCCCATGCATTGTCATTAGATGAAACATCCATGGCACCTTTTCATCGAGGGAGCGGGGCCTGCGGGTGCAGAGTATTGCCTGCCGCTGGTCGATAATTTCAGTTTGAACAAAGAGGTTGCTGAATGCCGAATGTATTGCATCTGCGGCAGATGATGCGAGAACAACCTCCGCATAACTTGTTACGTCGATTGCTCTGCGTGATCGGGAGCGATTTGTGATGTGTACCCTTCGCAATTCGATGTCATCTTCTGGCGAAACAATGATTTCAGTATGAGTATCGAAATCGTTATCACGGCGGCGAAATTCTGCGCGTCCATTTAAGAAAATTACTTCGTAATTCTCCGATTGTTGAAGAGTCGGCTGATAGGCTGTTGACCAGAACTCGCCGCTTTTCAGATCACGGATGTAACAAAACATGCCCCAGTTATCGCAGGTACTGTCTTCACGCCAGCGTGTGATAGCAAGGTCCTTCCAGCAACTATAGCCGCCTCCGGCGTTCGTGACCATCACATGGTACCTGCCGTTCGACAACAAATGCACTTCCGGTATTGGAGTGTCAGGGCTGCTGAGCACACGTATCGGCATCTCCGGACTACTGGAAATCGCATGAATGTTAGAGATCGCAGCATTGTATGAATAGAACCCTGTATCCTTTGGAATCCTTTCCTGAAGAAGTAACAAAGTTGCCTGGAACATAGGATCCGACTCGAACCGCTTCTGCATCGGACGGTCGAGGATCAAATAGGCTAAAGACAGGAGACTCATTCCCTCGTGATGTGCCATGAAAGACTGCACTACTGCGCTCGATTGGCCGTGAAGCAGACGTGACGGTGTATAGTCTATAGCTTCAAAGAAGCCGAATTTTCCTACAAACCCTTCAGCAGCGAGTCGCTCCAGGTTCAGGCATGCCTCCTCGGGTGCCACCATTAGTGCCAGCACTGAGGCATATGGCGCAACGACCAGGTCTTCTGCGAGTCCTCGCTTGAGTCCCATGTCTGGCACGCCAAATGCCCGATACTGGTAATTCAGATGAACATCGACCATATTATAGCCTGATTCCGATATTCCCCATGGAATGCCATGCTGTCTCCCATACTCGATTTGTCTCTTCACAGCTGACTGATAGGTCTGATCAAGCAGTGTATTTTCATAAGTTGGCATTACCAGGAGCGGCATCAGGTACTCGAACATTGAGCCACTCCACGAAAGGAGAACCGGATCGCCACCTGTGGTAGTAAGCAAGCGACCCAGAGCAAACCAACTCTCCTGTGGTACTTGTCCCTGTGCAATCGCCACGAAACTGCAAAATCTGGCTTCCGAAGCCAGCAGATCGTAATAACTCGAGTCACGCCGGCGCTCATCAACATTGTAACCGACAGTCTGTAAATGACGCGCCTTGTCGTACAGAAAGTCATACTCTATATGGGCAAGTTCGCCTGATTGCAGGGCAAGGCTTTCGACAGACGCTATCCGCTCACTGGCCCGGTTGCTGGCTTCCGTGATCGACCGTTGAAGCTTATCAACCCATTCGATCTTCTCAGGTGTGGCATCTGTAGAGAGCCAACGCCCGATGGCCGGCATTAATTTAGTGTCAAGTATTGCCAGTTCACGTAGTGTCGGTATTTCATCAATACCTGGAAAATCGTTCACCTTTTCCGGAAAGTCAGCCAGCAATATCCATGGGGCAAGAAATAACAACTCATCAAGGGCACTCCGGCATTGCCGGTCAAGGGCATTCGCCCACCATAAGGCTTGGTTTTCAGATTCGGCAATAAACCCTTCGGCAACTTCTGCGGCGGACTTTGCCAACTGATCAAGGCATAGCCGTGCAGCTGTGAGTGTAACAGGTTGGGAATTGACCGCGGACTGCAAATCATTTCGAAATTGAACGAGCTTTGCCGGTGCCGCTCCTTCAGTAATATCCTCGATAATTCCCAGTGTATCGCTGATCGATTCAAACAACCGCGGGCTAATTATTTTTTGATCAGGAAGTGAAAGTAATCCGGCCCGCAATATCAGTAAATGACCTGCAAGATTTCCACTATCAACCGATGAAACGTAAATAGGCCGTAAGGGCTTCAAAGATTGTGTGTCGTACCAATTGAAGAAATGGCCTCTATACCGTTCCAGGATTTCCATGGTTTGGAATGCATTAGTCGTACGTTCGATGAGTTGTCCGGCCGAAATATAGCCAAAATCATATGCAGACAAATTTGCAAGTAGTGAAAGTCCCATATTAGTCGGTGACGTACGATGGGCAACTACCGGAACGGGATGCTCCTGATAGTTATCAGGCGGTAACCAATGATCTTCAGGGCCGATGAAGGTCTCGAAGAACGCCCATGTTTTACGGGAAAGTTTACGGAGGAAGATGGTTTGATCAGCCGTTAACCTTGCTCTGCGATGAACGAGTGGCAGGCTTAACCACCATGCAATAATTGGGGAGGCAAACCAGACACCAAGTATGGGCCAAACAAATGCAAGGGTGGCTGGCTGCGAAAACGCAAGATAGATCAAAGAGGAAAAGGCAATTACCGGGCCGATCCACATAATCCGATATGTTTCAATGATGTCAGTGTGGCAATTACTATCCTGGATACCAGAATGATTCCATTCAAGAAGTAGTTTATGTGAGATAAGTAAGCGCCAGACCGTGCGTGCAATAGCATCCAAACTGTAAAACGCCTCGTAGGGTAAGCATGCAAACGAAAATGCTGCCTGAGCAAAGTGCCTTGCAGCGAAATGCATAACAGTAGTAAGATGCTGCCTCAGAAGAACATCGGTGTGTTTATGAAACACATCCAGAATGGAGATGATCAAAGAAGGTATCAGGATGATTCCGATCACCGTCAAAGTCCAGAATAAGGCCTGTGACAAGAGTGTCCAGCCCAATAGTAAAAGGAGCATCAGCGCCAAAGGAGTGACACTACGCCGAAGGTTATCGAATATTTTCCATCGAGACAGTCCCGAGAGAGGATTCTTTTGTAATCTGCTATTAAAACCTGGAACGAATGGCAGCAACCATTGCACTATTTGCCAATCCCCACGGATCCAACGGTGCCGGCGGTTAACATCTGTGATATAGCAAGATGGAAATTCCTCAAATAACTGTACATCGCTCAAGAGGCCTGCCCGCGCGTAGCATCCTTCCAGAAGATCATGGCTGAGTATCTTGTTCTCTGGAAAGCGTTCATTAAGTATCCACCCTAAAATATCAACGTCATAAATCCCTTTGCCAATGAAAGATCCCTCACCGAACACATCCTGGTAAACATCTGAGACGGCACGCGTGTAAGGGTCTATGCCCGGATCACTTCCGTATAGCTTTGCATATCGCGAAAGGTTCGTTCCAGGCAAGCTAACCGCCACACGAGGCTGCAGTATACCATATCCCTCACATACCCGCTGCTTATTTTCGTCATACTGTGCACGATTTAACGGGTGTGCCATAGTCTCGACAAACTGCCTTGCTGAGTCTCGTGGTAATTGCGTATCCGTATCGAGGGTAATGACGTACTTCACGTTTGACAAAACTTCAGTATTACCTATGACAAGCAAGAAGTGATCTTCTGAGTTGCCGCGTAGCAGAGAATTCAAATCCGAAAGCTTTCCTCTCTTGCGCTCATAACCCATCCACAATTGCTCACGTGGATTCCATCGGCGTGGACGTTGGAAAAGGTAGAACGTATCGCTATCGGTACTTATATATTTTTCATTCAATTTTTCAATTTTCCGCCTGGCTAGTTGTACCAAAGGTTCATCCTCCGGCAGGGTTTCTTTGTCAGCGTCCCGAAAATCAGTCAGCAGGCCAAAAGACAGGTTTTCATCCCGATTTGCCAGAAACCGGACTTCCAACGCCTCNATCAAATCGTCAATATTTTGAGAGTTCAGGAGCATTGTCGGAATCACCACAAGAGTGCGCGATTCTGGTGGAATTCCATCNGAGAAGTCCATTCGTGGCAAAGGTTTAGGTGTTACCAGCAACGTCGCCAGCCAGTTCATCAGTGCAACCGACAGATCACTAGCGCATAAAAACAAGAGTATACCCGTCAGCCCGAGTAGCCAACCATGAACTCCTCCGGCATGTACCTTTGCCAGTAAGCCCCCTGCGAGGATTGTTGTCATCAGCATAAACGAGCCTGTATACAGCAGTAAATGGAACCTGGCACTCACTTTTCGGAGAACTCTGGCAGCAGAAAAGCGCACCCTCGCCAGTCGCTCAAGCTGTGGTAGTCCATTATCGATCAGGTAGAACCCGACATGTGCCGTCCGATCGTCGTCGCCCTTCCCGGTTGCGCTTTGTTGCGCAAGGGTGATCGCTCTCTGCGCCACTTCGACTTCTGATAAGAGGCTGTTCTTAGCAATTTCTTCTATTATATGACGATAGCGATCACGGGTAAGAAAATCCATTTTGCCGTAGACTCCTCCCGGATCATGACGTAAGGTCTGTTCAACAACGCTCATTGTTTCGACAAACTCTTGCCAGTTCATGGCACCAAGGAAGCGGAGACTGTCAATACTGTTGCTAATAGAAAGCTGGTCTGCAGCCAGTTGTCTGTTTTCCAATTGTACTAATTGCTCGATAGCAAGTCCAGATTCAGCAAGTTGCTGCTCAATCCATGTCAACGGTAATGCCAAAGCCGGGCTCTGTCCCTGCAACCGGCGCGCAAATTCCGAGACGAAGGGTGTCGTCATCGGCGGGTTCGACCTCGACATGTCAGCAATAACGAGGATCAGGTTCTTAGGGTCTTTCTCAGCGATCTCCATCATCTTGCTGGCCCACGAGTCGGCAAGATCCCGATCAATCCTGCTGTTGGCGATCTGTGCTGCAATACGGGTGAGATTCTCAATCAGTGCCAGGCGCAACATTATAGGGATTGCCCATAATTCGCCCAGTTTTAAGGCTGTGACTTCCTGGTAGGCTACCACAAAACGGCTGAGACTTTCCGGATCTACTCGTCCATCGCCATGTGATATCGTTTCTAATGCAATATCATATACGCGTGGAAACCCTTTTGACGGGCCATTCATTAGGCGGGGCAATTCCCTGCTATAACCCTTTGGTAAATGCTTCTTGCCCGTGTGAATATGCTCTTCGATCAGATAAAAATTGTCGAGGAACCACTCCCCCGCTGGTGTAATCTGACGGTTTGCCTTAACTGCTTCAGTAACAATGTTGCGAACTTCAAGCAGGACAATCTCATTTTCAGCCAGCCGTGTGAGGAGACGTTCATCCGCAACATGCCTGGATTCCAATTTGTGCGAGGTTGCAAGGTTCTTACCATGCTGCACCATCTGATCTGCACTGAATAACTCTGAGCGTAGTGGTGGTTCACCTCCAATATGCTTTTTGGGGAAACCGTTTCCAAAGAGGTCTGTCTTTAAACGTAGTAAGGATTCGTTAATTTTCGTGCTGCTTATGTTCATACTTGAGATATCCTGTTTTTAAAAGACCGATAAATAAAACATGCCTCGATGGTAAGCCAGGATTGGGTTTGTGGTAAATTTAAGTAATAGTATATTCATTTACTAATTCAGTCCAGTTAATTAAAAATAAAAAAGCAGCACTTCCTAAATGCCTCGCTGCATGAGGATGAACTGCCCCATGCCCAGAAGCAAAAAGCCGATGTCAAGTTCGACCTTTTTATGATAACGGACTGTTGTCTGCGTCCCAACATCAAAGTTAAATCCTTATCAGGGTTTGATGAATTTCGGCAGAATTTCCTCTTCAGAAAACAAGGTTGCTGAATTAATTAAAGCCAGGTGTGAATATGCCTGAGGAAAATTACCAAGCAGCCGCTTCGTGGAGAAGTCAATATCTTCACTGAAAAGCCCGAGGTGATTTCCAAAAGTCAATAAGTCTTCAAATATTTTTTTTGCCTCATCTTTTTCTCCTATTCTGAAAAGTGCCTGGATCAACCAGAAAGTACATATTGTAAATGAGGAGCTTGGCTTGCCAAAATCATCGGCGCTGACATAACGATAAACCAGTCCGTTATAAAAGAGCTCCTTCTTAACGGCAATGACTGTTTTTGTAAACTTAGGATCAGAGGGATCAATAAAGCCATATTCAGCCATTAGAAGCAAAGAGGCATCAACATCTGAATCATTATATGCTCTTGTAAAGGTCTGCAGGTCCTCTTTCCATCCGTTCTTTAAAACATCCTCCTTAATGTCATTAGCAATTCCTCTCCACGATTCAGCATAGTTATTCTTATTAAGTAATGCGGCAATTTTCACTGCCCTGTCCATTGCTACCCAGCTCATTACTTTTGAGATAACAAAATGCTTCTCCTCATTTCTTATTTCCCAGATACCCTTGTCCGGTTTCTCCCAGTGAGTGGAGATCGTCCGGCAAATCAGTCGTACAATCTCCCATATATCTTCAACCTCGTCTAATGTGCCGGGGAAAAATTTGTAATACTGGTAAATAACATGCAGCAAGTATCCAAAAACATCATTTTGCCTTTGCGAAAATGCCGCATTGCCAATTCTTACAGGTTTTGAGTTTTCATAACCTGCAAGATCAGGCAGCTCCTGTTCTGTCAGATCACGCTCACCCCTGATGCCGTACATAATCTGGAACGTGTCATTTTTTGACTTCAAGATACCTTTCAAATAACCCATGAAGCGATGTGCAGAATAAAAATGCCCCATGTTAAGCAATGTATCCAATGACATCGAAGCATCACGTAGCCAGCAGAATCGATAATCCCAGTTACGGCCTTCACCAATAGTTTCGGGGATGCTGGTTGTCAGTGCTGCAAGCAAAGCCCCGGTAGATTGGAATGACATTATTTTCAAAACCAGAAGGCTCCTTATTATTTCTTCCTGATATTTTTTAAATCTTCTGGACCGATTTGTCCAGTTAAGCCAATAAACTTTTGTACGCTGAAACTCCATGTAGACCCGCCTGATATCAATTTTAATAATTTTCTGATTGTATGAAAGTAAAATAAACTGGTGTTCCGTAAGTTCTATATTATTCGATTCGAGAACATCATTAAAATTCAGGCTCGTATAGAGGTATATACAGTCTGTAGGCGTTTCAGTTGAATATGTTACGATATAGTCTTTATCTGCTATACTGGCGACTGGTTCGCGGGCATAATTAAAGGCGGGAGAGTATTTTACCCTGAATGAGGGTTTTCCGGCAATATATTTTATATATCGAAATATCTCGGCAGGAGCAAAGTAGTTCTGCTCAGACGTTTTGTACCTTGGCATAAAATCGATGACTTCAAACGTTCCTTCCGTCGATTTGAATTCTGTGCAAAGTATGTTTGTCCGGTAGAGATATTTTTGAGTTATGCTGTACCTGTCGTCGACAATAAATTCAAAACTCCCACCCTTTTCACTATCAAGCAGCTTGGCAAACATTGAAGGGGAATCAAAGTCGGGAAGGCAACACCAGTCAATACTGCCTTTGTCCGAAACAAGAGCGGCACTCCTGCCGTTACCTATCACTCCATAATTAAGATTATCCATTATTAATTATAATCAAGGTTAACAAATTGCCTACCGGTCAACCGAAATTGAGTAGACAAGAAATATACTTACAAATATACTAATGCATTTGGACTGCGTTGCTGAATTTTACTCAAGCCAGCTGACAATTAAAATTGCCTCGATAGTAAACATTTGGTACCTTTGGAATTTTTCAGGCGCACCGGGCAATTATCAGTAAAGCTGAAACTTCCCGAGAGAAATTATGAGATTGGAAATTGATGACAGAGCTGGTGGAGAAATATCGAAAAGCAACAAACAGACTTATTCTGCTTGACTATGATGGGACTCTTGTAAGTTACTATCCTGAACCTGGTGCAGCATTATTACCTGACCACATCTTTCATCTCCTGATAAGTCTGTTAGATACGCCTAATAATGAGGTATATATAATAACCGGCAGGAGTAGTACTGAAATAGACCGGGTATTGAACAATCTTCCGATCAATATAATTGCCGAGCATGGAGCAGTGATGAGGTTAGACGGTGTGTGGAAGAATAGTATTTCTGATATCTGCCTGTGGAAGAAATCAATAATGCCTTTATTGAGTCAGGCAACGCTGAAGTGTCCTAAATCATTTGTCGAGGAAAAGAGGTTTTCCCTGGCCTGGCATTACAGGAATTCTGATCCGGAATTAGGATATGCAATCTCTGAAGAACTAATGAAATCATTAAGCCAAATGGTTCATTCAGCTCACTTAAAAATACTTAATGGCAACAAAGTTATTGAGATATTGAATGCTGCTGTTGGAAAAGGCAGAGCAGTAAGAGACTTACTCAAGCATAAGAATTTTGACTTTATCCTTTCGGTCGGAGATGATACTACGGACGAGGAGATGTTTGAATCCCTGATGGATATTCAAAATGCTTTTACTATTAAAATTGGACCGGGATCAACTTATGCCAGATATAAATTCGCGGATATTCTTGAAGTGGAAAGGTTATTACAAAATTTTACCGAATGAGAAATACTATTGCATTTATTCTCTCTATCATTCTTGCGGTAAGCCTGGTAGCACTTGGGTTCACAGTATACCAGATCTCTGCTGAGAGAAAGAAACTGAACAATGAGCTTGCAGTCAGGACTTCAGTTAGTGCAGAAGAAATTTCCGGTTATCTGGTAACCATTATTGACAAACCAGATCACAAAGGTCTTGAGAGATTGGCAGATAGCATTAAAACCAGAAATAGTCTGCTGGGATTGGCGGTTTATTATAATGAGGATAGTCTGCTCTGCAATAATTCGCCATCTGACCTGATAAATTTTTCTGTTGATCTGGTTCCAAGGGCTATTGAGAAGGACTCGACTTTCGGGATATTCTTTGAGCACGCCGGGACAAATGTTTTTCAATACATAAGACCGGTAAACAGGAATGATTTTTCATATGGTGCCCTGGTACTCTATTCAGATGCCGGATATATAGACCAGGACATCAGTAATATCTGGTTCCGCAACTTCGTACGCTGGTTCCTCCAGACATTACTTATTGGCTTTGTCACGTTCGCCCTTATCAGATGGGGGATTTTTAACCCGATGAATAAGATTGTGAACTGGATGAAAGCAATGCGTGCGGGAAACGGCGAGCATAATAGTCCGCCATCAAATCTCAGGTTTCTGGGTCCTCTGCACAAAGAGATTGAATCTATCGCAGTTGAAATGCGTGTAGCTAAAGCTTCAGCGGAGGAAGAAGCCCGACTAAGAGCAACTGCTGAAGCGATCTGGACACCGGATCGACTCAAGGCAGAAATGGTAAATCTGCTCCGGAATAAGAAATTAGTGGTGGTTTCCAATCGTGAGCCTTACATGCATATTCATGACGGAAAGACGATTAAATGCATTGTTCCTGCAAGCGGTATGATAACGGCAATAGAACCTGTGTTAGAAGCCTGCGGCGGAATCTGGATTGCATCAGGGATGGGAGATGCGGACAGGGAAACAGTAAATGCCGAGAATAAAGTTGAAGTGCCACCTGAGGAACCAAAATATACCCTGAGAAGAGTATGGCTCACAAAAGAAGAGGAAGATCACTTTTATTATGGTTTTTCAAATGAGGGTCTGTGGCCACTCTGTCACATTGCTCATACCAGGCCGACTTTCCGTAAGAATGACTGGCTCTTCTACAAAAAAGTCAATGAAGATTTTGCCAAAGCTGTCATTGAGGAAGTAAAAGATGAGGATAATCCGTTCATTCTAATTCAGGACTATCATTTTGCATTATTGCCTGAATTAATTAAGAGTGAAAAACCTAATGCCAGGATAGCTATATTCTGGCATATCCCATGGCCAAATCCGGAATCCTTTGGAATATGTCCATGGCAGAAAGAAATATTATTGGGTATGTTGGGAGCTGACCTTATCGGCTTTCACACCCAATATCACTGCAACCATTTTCTCGAGACAGTAAATGGCGCACTTGAGTCTCGGGTATTATGGGAGAATTACTCCATTAAAATGGGTAAAAGAACAAGTATCGTTAAACCTTTTCCAATCAGTATTGCATTTACTCTCAAAGATTATGACAATACCTCACTTAAAGTAAATACTGATACCATTCTGGCAGAACATGGTATCATATCTCAATATATCGGAATTGGCGTTGACAGAATTGATTACACAAAAGGTATTGTCGAAAAATTTCTTGCGGTTGAGAGATTTCTTGAGAAAAACCCTTCGTATATCGAAAAATTTACCTTCGTTCAGATAGGCGCACCTAGCAGAACAAAGCTTAAGGACTATTCTGACACAATGGATGCAGTTGAAGCAGAGGCTTTAAGAATTAACCTGAGATTCAAATCAAAAAAATGGAAGGCAATACTCCTTCTCAACCGTCATCATACCCATAAGGAAATATCTCCATTTTATTCGTCAGCAAACTTTTGTATGGTGACATCGCTTCATGACGGCATGAACCTGGTAGCGAAAGAATTTGTAGCTTCCCGAAATCGTAATGACGGTGTTCTTATCCTAAGCCGGTTTACCGGGGCATCCCAGGAACTTCAGAACGCAATTATTATTAATCCCTACGATATTGAAGAAGCAGCTGATGCGATAAAAGATGCATTGGAAATGACTCCGGAAGAACAAAACCAGAGAATGAAGCACATGAGGATGGTGATTGTAAGACATAATATATATTCCTGGGCAGCTTCCATACTGAGAACACTGGCATTAATAAACTGAATACATTGTTTTTCTGCCTCAAAACTCACGCGGCTTTTTTGTTGACAATTGTGATATAAGGTTGAAAAAAGCCGGGTACAAATTATTCAATTGACAAAATGATCCGGGAGATACAAGTGCAGGATTAATCAATCGAAATCGATCTGTTTAAAAGCACTGAGATCCAGTCCTTTTTTCCGAAAAGCCTTTTCACTGGCTTTATCGCCCATATAACCGCTTATACGGCTGAGACCCAGATAGGCAAAACCCATATAATCATTTCCGTAATCGCCAAACATCGAAATGGCACCTATTCCTTCTTCATAGAATTGCTTTGCCAGGGGATAGTTCCTGTACTTCTTTTCCTGGATGATGCCGTTAAATATCATAATCTGGGCATCAAGGAAGGTATTGGGTATATCTTTCCGGGAATCCTCAATGATTGTTTCAGCCTGGTCATATTCTTTCAGCAGGAGGAGGTTTTTGATATAATATGCTTTAAACATCGGGTTTTTGGGATAAAGATCAGTCAGTGTACTGCTGTATGATAATGCTTTAGGGAAATTATTCTCATATCCGGCATAGATCCATGTCAGCATTCCATAGGATTCTGCCTTCAGAAATACTGACATCCTCGCCGATTTTTCAAGCTCATTCAGACCCTTTTTCATATCCCCATGCGGAAAAACAGATGCGATCGCTTTATAAACGGGGTGTACTTCAGGATATGCCTCCCGATAATAATTATACAATCCAGTGAAAAAAGAAAAGTCTGCAAAAGCTGATTCTAAATCAAATGATCTTGTCAGATACTTATAAGTTCCGGCAGCAAGAGGGATTACGTTAAATGTAAGATCATTATCAGCATAGAACATCAGCAGCATTCCTCTTGCACATATATTTGCCAGCACACTCTCTGCTTCAAAATTCTCTGAATATGGTTTCTTAATGCTCAGGTCAGAGCATGAGTGCAAATTTTCTTCAAAAACNTTGCATTCGGGAGAACCNGGGATCAGGGGATAATTTTCCCAGTANNTCATGAATCCTTTTAATAAGTAAATCACCGGATGATCCGGGTACAAATGTTCAATCTCTGAAAATTCTTCACGTGCTTTTTCAGATTCCATATTGTATATATGACTGACACTCAGCTTTATCATTTCCACAGCCGTGCTGTCATAAAGTATCTGAGCNTTAACGCCTGATGTGCCGATGGCTGACACTAACAGGATGNAACACAGATAATATTTTATCTGCCCCTTCATCTTAATTATTGTAAATCTGCGATCACGAGCATTTCAAAATCTTCGGTTGTAAGGGAATTTGATCTCGAAAATGCTCCCAGCTTTGCGCCAAAGATCTCAACCGTGACAAACCCCAGCGATTTTAACAGCCAGCTGATCTCACTTGGCACATAGTACCTTTCATTGCTCTCCAGTGTTTTTTTATTGCCAAGATCATCCTCGAAATCCGTGATATTATGGTCCCTGAATGTCATCAGATCAAATGTGTTGCTCCTGTAGGTCGCATTACCCGGCTTAGATTCTGAATCACAGAATTCCTGGACGGAGTGATACAGGGGGAAGAGTCCGTTGAGTGTTGTAAAAATGAATTTTCCGTTTTTCTTCAGTGATTTTGCCACGTTCTCAAGAATCCTGAAATTCATTTCATCGGTTTCCATAAGCGGAAAGCTACCCTCGCACAGCATTATCGCGGCATCAAATTCACTTTTGAATGGCAGGCTCCTTGCGTCAAGCTTAAGGAAGTCAATCTTCACATTTTCGGCTTCAGCTTTTTCTCTTGCCCGCTGAAGCTGAGATTCTGAGAGATCAATGCCTGTAACATTGTAGCCTCTTTTAGTGAGTTCAATTGAATGCCGTCCTGTACCGCATCCGACATCCAGGATTTTCAGCGATTTATTAAATGCCAGTTCTTTTTCAATAAAGTCACATTCTCCGGCAGTTCCCTGCGTGAAACTCTCGGCATCATACTTCTGCCCATAGTTTTCAAATAAGGCTTCATACCATTGCTTTTTCTTCCCCGGAGAAGTTACCTCTGAATTGCCGCCTGCTTCAGCCGGCGGCTTCATAATCCTTGCATATCTGATCTCATTAAAGATTTCCCCTTTCTTGCATACGGCGCTTTTACATACGGCTTCCTTTTCAAATCCGCATTTTTCAAGCACCCGTTGTGATGCCGGGTTATATTCAAATATGCTGGAAAAGATCCTGATAATATCAAGCTCTTTAAAGCCGTATTCACATATCAGGTTTACTGCCCGGGTCGTTATCCCTTTGTTCCAGTAGGGCTCGCCGATGAAATATCCAAGCTCAGCTGATCTGCTGTAAACATCGCTCTGGATATGAAGCCCTATGTTTCCCACATACTGCCCGTTATATTCTATGGCAAATACCTGCAATGGTTTTTGCCCGATGCACGAGTTAATGAATTCTTCGGCATTGGCAAGGGTATATGGATTAGGGAATGCATCTCTCAGGTTAATACTTATCTTTTCGTTATCAGCCAGTTCTGCCATACGGTATTTGTCGCTGCGCCTTAAATTACGTATGGTCACGGTCCCGTCTGTCAGTCGGATAGCATTGGTCTTCATTGTCTGTTCGTTAGTCAAATCCGCAGACATAAAGGTATAAAATTGTGTATAATTGCAGGATGAAAAGGATCTTCCCATTGATAGTAATCGGCGTTCTATTTACTCAGTACCTTTCAGCCCAGCCGGTTATTCCTGAAAACGGGGAGTTGTTTATCGATACAACAGTACCGCGGATAGATATCAAAATCAATCCTGACACGCTCAACTGGATTTATAATAATCCAACATCGGACATTGAGTTCCATGCCGTTTTTGTATTTGACAACGGTACGGTACATGATACAATAAACCCGGTAGGCTTCCGGCTCCGGGGAAATACCTCCCGCTATTCAAAGAAAAAATCATTCACGGTCTCGTTCAATACCTTTATATCCGGAGGAAAATACTACGGAGTTGAAAAACTGAACCTGAACGGTGAGCACAATGACCCATCCGTGATGAGGTCCAAACTAATGTGGGATATCATGAGAAAATGGCAGATACCTGCCCCCAGAGCCAATCATGTTCAGGTATATATTAACGGGAATTATTATGGCCTGTACATAAACGTGGAACATATTGATGAAGAATTCGCGCACTCACGTTTTGGCAACAAAGATGGCAACCTCTATAAATGTCTCTGGCCGGCAGATCTTGCATATCTGGGTTCTGATCCTGACAATTATAAGCTGTTTTCAGGCGACAGGCAGGTCTATGATCTGACTACCAATGAAGAAGAAGATGACTACTCTGACCTTGCAGCTTTTATAAGTGTACTGGAAAATTCACCGGATGACAAGCTCGTCTGCGACCTGGAGGCCCTTTTCAATTCATATGACTACCTGAAAATAATGGCAGCCAGCATCTTCTGCGGCGACTGGGATGGATATATTTATAACAAGAATAATTTTTATCTCTATCACAATACCGCTACAGGCAAAATTGAATATATCCCTTATGATGTTGATAACACCTTTGGCATAGACTGGTTTAATATCGACTGGGCACAGAGAAATATTTACGAGTGGCAGCCGGGTGGATCAGAAAAAAGGCCGCTCTACAACCGCCTGATCAAACACCCGGAGCTTCGCAGGCAGTTCACATTCTATGCCAGGCAACTCATAACCAGTACTATTGACGTAGATTCCCTGATACAGAGTATAGAGGCACGAAAGAACATGATCGCTCCTTATGTTGCCACTGACCCTTATTATCCGCTTGATTACGGATATGACTACAATGACTTTCTGCTTTCATATACGGGTGCTACGGGAGCTCATGTGAAATACGGACTGTATCCCTACCTGGATGCAAGAAGCCAGTCAATAACCCAGCAACTCGAAACAGGCACGATGGCTCCGGTGATAAAGTACATCAGGTATCACCGTGACCCCCAGCTGGGGATCATTATAAAGGCATATGCCGAAGCGGAAGCGTTACCGTTGAATGTTGTATTGCATTATACGACTGATAACAACACTATTCTGCTGGCAAACATGAATTATGAAGGCTCAGGCATATACTCAGTAACTCTTGAAGGAATCAGCGGCGAAACAGCAATAGGCTACCAGGTAGTCGCAACTGATGAAGAGGGGCAGATGAATATCAAACCATGCGAACTTGCTGTAGTAAGGCCGGTATCAGGCGAGACTCCGTTGCTGTTTATCAATGAATTCATGGCTGATAATGAGAAAACCATTACCGACGAGCATGGATTCTACAGTGACTGGATAGAAATTTATAACGGTGATAACCAGGAGATCTACCTGGGAGATCTTTATCTGACAGACAACTACGATATCCCTGATAAATGGCAATTGCCCGGGATAAACCTGGCTCCCGGAGGATTTGTACTTTTCTGGGCTGACGGAAACGCAACATCCGGAAATTACCATACTTCGTTTAAGCTTTCGAAGGAAGGCGAAGAAATAGGGCTCTATAATAAAGATCTTCTTTTGGTTGACACTCTTTCCTTCGGATTACAGACGAATGATGTCAGCAGAGGCAGAATTACTGACGGAGCAGCGGAGATTGTCTTTTTTAATCTGCCAACACCGGGTAAATCAAATAACGCTTCCTCTGCCGGAGAGACATGGGATCAAAGCAAGCTTATTGTTTATCCCAACCCGGTCAGCGGTCCGGCCATCAAATTCAGTCAAAGCATAAACTGCAAAATATATAATTATTCAGGAATGATGATATTCAGCGGCAGAGATGTAACTGATATTGATGTCAGCAATTATCCTCCGGGTCTGTACATGATAGTCACTGATGACGGCCGGATGGTTAAGTTTATCAAATTTTCTTCAGGGCAATAAGATCTTCTTAATGATGTAACGGTCTTTTTTTCAGCACACCGCCCTTGGCCTGGCTGATGGGGAAGCAATAGATAAATGCATTCTCATCAACGTCGTTGACGATTTTCTTGACCCTGCTTATCTCGAGTTTAGTCACGATGGTAAAGATGATCTCAAGATCTGCCACACCATCGATATCTGCTTTTTTGCCGATCATGCTTCGTTTGCCCTTGTAAATAGTTATACCTCGTCCGAGCCTTGTCATCAGGGCAAGCTTTACCTTGTTACTCTTTTCTGATATTATCGAAACACCCGTGTACTCTTCAATACCTTCAACCACGTAATCAATAGTCTTCGAGGCTGCCAGGTAGGTCAGTATTGAGTAAAGGGCGGGTTCAATGCCGAGGAAGAAAGCTGCTGTAACAAATATCAGAACATTAAAGGCAAGCACCATGTCGCCTATTGATGCCTCTACTTTACTTGTCATCCAGAGAGCAAGTATTTCCGTTCCGTCAAGTACGCTTCCTCCCCTGACAGACAGTCCGACACCTGCACCGAGGAATAATCCCCCGAAGACAGCGGTAAGCAGCTTGTCGTCAGTTATTATTGGAAATTCAACAAATGCCAGTACAAATGAAAGACCGGCTATGGCAAGCAGGGTCTTCAGGGCAAAAATGCGGGATATCTGCGTAAATGCAAGAATAATAAACGGCACATTGATGACGAATATAAGTACCGGGAGCGGAAGGCTGGTGGTATAATTGACCAGCAGTGAGATGCCTGTTACCCCTCCGTCAATAAAATGATTGGGCAATAAAAAACCTTTCAGTCCGAAACTTGCGGAAAATATCCCGACAATGATCAGAAGGGCACCTTTCAGATGGTATAATGCACTGCTGCCATTTTCTTTCATAAAGCAATCTGATGTTTATGGAGTAATCCGCGTGAACAGCTTTAAAAGCAGAAAATATTTCTGAGTTTGCACTACCAAGTTACTAAATTTTCACCGTTTAGGATTTATTAAGGTAAATTTGGGAAAAATGTGACAAACTGAATGTCCGCCACGGTAAAAATAAACGAAATTCATCACGGCGATGCTATTGAGTTGCTGAAACAGTTGCCTGACAATTCAACAGATCTGATATTTGCTGATCCTCCCTATAATCTTCAGCTTAAAGGTGACCTCTTCCGGCCTGACCGGTCGAAGGTAAGTGCGGTGAATGATCACTGGGACAAGTTCGGTTCTTTCAGGTCGTATGACGAGTTTACCGAAGCATGGCTTCACGAGTGTCACCGGGTGATGAAAAATACCGGGAGCATCTGGGTCATAGGTACATATCACAATATTTTCAGGGTTGGCACCATCCTGCAAAATACGGGATTCTGGATCCTTAATGACATTGTCTGGATAAAAACTAATCCTATGCCCAACTTCAGGGGTACCAGATTTAACAATGCCCATGAAACGCTTATCTGGGCAACCAAATCAATGACCTCGAAATACACTTTTCATTACCGGACAATGAAGAGCTTCAACGACGACCTGCAGATGAGAAGCGACTGGCTGATACCGATATGCAACGGTGCGGAGAGGGTGAAAGAAAACGGGCGTAAGGCTCATTCAACGCAAAAACCCGAGGAGCTGCTTTACAGGATCATATTAGCATCATCCAATCCGGGTGACCTGGTTCTTGATCCGTTTGCCGGCAGTGGCACAACAGCGGCGGTGGCGAAAAGGCTTGGGAGGAACTTTATAGGCTTTGAACGCGAAATGAATTATGTCAGGCTGGCAAGGGAAAGGGTTGAAAAAACAGAACCCATAAATTCTCAGCTCCTCGAATACAGAGCAGAGAAACCCAGGACAAGGGTATCATTTGGCAATCTTATGGAGAGAGGATATATCAAACCGGGGGAGTATCTTTTTTCCGGGGATATGAAATACAGGGCGGAAGTACAGGCAGATGCCTCCCTTTTTTATAATGGCGAGGCCGGATCAATTCATCATATAAGCGCCCTGATAACAGGCAGGGAAAGCTATAACGGATGGACATTCTGGTACGTACAGCGCGAAAAGAAGATGGTGAGTATTGATGAGTTAAGGCAGGCTTATTTTAAGGCTCCGAAAGATCATTAACCGCCATGGCTATCATCTCAGGTTTGCCCAGAAGGTACACAATGTCATTGGCTGATATCAGCGTGACCGGTTCAGGATTGGGGATTATGTTTTCATTATGCTTCAGAGCCACAAGAGTCACGCCGTAGGTTTTTCTCATCGCGGTTTCGGATATTTTCTTACCTGCAAAAACAGATTTGTCCGAAACTTTCACTGCCGCAATTTCAATGTCCGGGATATCTTTAAGGAGAGAGTATCCTTCAACCTTGTGTCTCTCCCTGAAAATGCCATAGTTATCTTCTCTGATACGTGCGAGGGCGCGTTCGATCTCCATTCTGGGTATCAGGTATTTCCCCAGGATCCTTTCAAAAAAATCAATTGCCGTTTCAAATTCTTCCGGTATCACCTGACTGGCCCCGATGCGATACAGGTCTTCAATATCAGTGACATGCCTGGTGCGGACAATGATAAACGCATGCTTATTCATTGACCTCACTCTTTCAGTTATTGCCATTGCCTTGATCAGGTCTCCCACAGAAACAATGATCATCTCTGAAGTATGGGCATATGCCTTGCGCAGTACAGGTTCATCAATNGCGTCACCAAAAACGGCAAGTTCACCCTTTTCCATCTGTCTGCGTGCCAGTTCAGGGTCGAAGATCACNGAGGTNAAGGGNAGCTCCATTGTTTTGATCATTGCGGCAAGATTAATCGCTCTCGAATCTTTNCCTATCACCACAATATGATTTTGCATTTCAGGTATNTCTACCTGTTTGANNGGGAAAAGGCCTTCGACAAGANATTGGGGCAGAGGCAATCTAAGTATCAGATTGGCGAGAGGTTTCGAGAACTGGATAAGTATTGGCGACAGAGCCATCGATGTTATGGCCACCGCAAGGAAAAGCTGAAAGTGATAGAGAGTTATTATTTCATGAGACAATCCCACTCCTGCAAGGACGAATGAAAATTCTCCAACCTGTGCCAGGGAGAGCCCTACTACTACTGTACCGAAGAAGGTNTGGCCCAGCAAAAATGCTGTAAATCCGGCAACTATTGTCTTTAAAAGAATTACCAGCAACACGGTTGCCATCACCAGCCATANATGGTCGATCACGAATCCCACATCAAGNAGCATCCCTATTGAGACAAAAAAGAAGCTGGTGAAAACATCTTTAAATGGCATCAGGTTCCCGAATGCACTCTGGCTGTATTCTGTATCAGAGATCATCAGTCCGGCGAGAAAGGCTCCGAAGGCGACTGACATCCCCAGTTCATTAGTCAGTAAAGCCACAGCGAGGCATATTAATAAGATACTCATGAGGAAGAGCTCATGGCTGCGTGTCAGTGCTATAACATGAAGAAGCCTGGGCATCAGCCAGCGATTACCAACATAGATGAANGCTATAATGCCNATTGTCTTCAGGAAAAGCATCAGAAGGTCATGTCCGATATCAGCCGAGTTGCCTGCAAGCATCGGAGTAAGCAACAGAAGGGGTACAAGAATAATATCCTGGAAAATCAGTATTCCGACAATCGTTCTGCCGTAATGTGAAGTCAGTTCCGATCGCTCCTGGAGAAGCTTCAAAACAACTGCGGTACTGCTGAGGGCAGTCAGAAATCCTACGAACAGGGCTGCTTTCCAATCCATGTTGTATGTGCGGGCAAGCAGCATTGTAACGCCTGCGGTCAGGATGAGCTGCAGNAATCCCCCGAAAAACACTGTGCGGCGTATCCTGAGCAGATGGTTAAGCGAGAATTCAAGCCCTATGGTGAACATGAGAAGTATCACACCTATATCAGCCATCACCCTGACATTCCCGGGAGAGCTGATAAGTCCGAGAAGATTGGGACCGGCAATGACACCTGTAATAAGATACCCGATAATCGCAGGAATCTTTATTCGTGTAAAGATGAAATTGACAAAGGTTGAAAGGGCAAATATTATGACAATATCCTTGAGAACGCCAAGTTCCATAGAAGACAGTGTTTCGGCCTTAAAGATAAAAAATCAGGCTGACCGGACAAAAAACATTCCGCCACGGCATGACCGTGGCGGAATGGAATGAGCAAAGATCCGTGGGTGCAGAAATATTGCCCTTCTTTATTCTGATACTTCTGTTAACTGTCCTTCCTCTATACGAAAGACACCGTTACCGTCTATGTTGTGAACATGAAACTGCCATTGTGACTGAGAGTTTCCGGGAGCGAATTTCACTTCCGTACCTTCCGGCAGACCCAGATCAATATTGACAATGGAACCGTTCCAGCTTTTACCTGCCGGCAGGGTGAAAAACTCGTCAAGAAAGAGTGTGTCACCTGAAAGTTTCCAGTTGTAATCAATTAAACTGGCATTTGTCCAGGCTTCGTCATTTGAGTTACTGCACGCCTTCTTCTCCACCGAGATCCATCCTGAGGTGGTGTCGCTTCCGTAGATGTTAAGATCTGCTGTGGCATGAAGCTGGTCGGCTGATAAACTACGGTAGAATTTAAAGTGGTCAACGGAAGCAGATTCATCATAACTGATATCTGAGATCTTTTTTAACGGGGCGATCCAGAGTGTGTGCGGCGGAGATTCGAGACTTATCTTCTTTTCAATACGCTCATTGTTTGAATAAACAGTCAGCTTCAGGCTGAGCAGGACACCAAGACAACATAAGGCAGCGAACCATATGACAGTGGTCACTATTGTTAATACCCTGGATCTTTCTTTAATGTTGAAGATCATCTTGATACCCAGATATGTAAGTGCTATAAGCGGTACGAGAATGACGATGGCAGTCAGAATTATAACGGGCCATACCATATTGGTACTCAATACTATGGAAAGCAGCGTGTGTACGTTTGTCATTCCCGGCTGCATCGCTGAAGCGAGGAAGGGTGCGTCATGAAAGAAAAGTACAATCGCAAATGCGAAGAGGCAAACAAAACCAACTATTGTGAATATTACTCCCAAAATTATTGCAATCACCCTCAGAATTGCCGACAGGACTTTCCCCAATGCCCCGAAAAAATCTGCGAGAGCCTTGCCTGAACGCGCAGAAAGGCTGTTGGGATCGTACATTGATTTGCGGGTGGCGTAAGCTGTGCTGTTATGTCTCACACTGTTATCATCGTAGTAGTCCTCCGGCGCACCCATGATGTTGATCATATCACTCACCATTTCTTTTGAGACCAGGGAGGGAGGTTCCTTGCCTCCGCCAAAGATCTCGGCTATTCGCGATTCAATGTCTGCCAGCGTCTCATCACCGCCCTGTTCCTTGCGGAACCTGGTGGCAACATGATCCAGGTAGTGTGTCAGAATCTCCCAGGCATCCTCATCGATACGAAAAAGCTGTCCGGCAATATTGATGTTCATGGTTTTTTTCATGGCTGCCCTTATTTCTTATCACGTATCTGATTTACTGATTCCACAAGTGCCTCCCACGACTTATCAAGCTCATTGAGATAGATTTTTCCCACTTCAGTAAGCTCATAGTATTTACGCGGCGGACCCTGTGGAGATTCCTCCCAGCGGTAGCTTAGTAACCCCGCATTCTTCTGTCTTGTCAGCAGGGGATACAGTGTTCCTTCAACGACGATCACTTCTGCTTTCTTAAGCTCATTGATGATGTCGACGGCATAGCATGAATTCCTTGAAAGCACCGCCAGTATGCAGTACTCAAGAATTCCCTTGCGCATTTGTGCTTTTGTGTTGTCCGTATTCATGGCAATTCCTTTTTTATCAGCATATATATGTTGTATACCGTTAAAGATTCATTTTCTTTTTAACGGTCTCAAATTCCTCTTTAACAGTATCTTTAATGTTCTCAATGGTCACAGGGTCTCCCTTCATCTCGAGCTTCTGGGCCGTTGTCTTTGCCTCGGGAAGAACGATCCACAGGATAAGATAAAGGGCAATGCCGAATCCTCCGGCAAGAACGAGTGCTGCAAACAGCACTCTCCAGATTAGCGGATCCCAGTTGAAATAAGCCCCAAGACCGGCGCATATACCCCCTATGATCCTTCGGTCAGGATCACGGTAGATTCGTCTCTGCGACCTTGGCGGTCTTTCTTCCGAAGTACTGCTGCCGCTAATTAACTCTGGTGATCCAAGGATAACCATGACCTCCTCTACGTCCTTCATGGTGATCACCTGCTTGTAAGAGTTAAGTCTCATTTTGAACAGCTCAGCTATCCTTCCCTCAATATCAGTCATTATCTCGGCTGAGCTTGACTCGCCTGAAAACTCCTTCTCAAGGGTTTTCATGTACTGCCGGAGGCGTTCATAGGCATCTTCATCAACATTAAATGCATAGCCCCCAAGGTTAATGTTTACTGTTACTTTCATTGTCTTAATTATAAGGTACCTGTTAATGCATATTAGTTTTACAAAGCAAAGATATAAATAAAAATTAATACCATGCAATACATAGATGTATTTTTTTTAAAATATTTTTAATTTCATAATAGACAACTGAAAAACAGACAGGCAGGGAGATACGTCAATAATCACTAACTTTAGCAAAATTAAATGGTGATGAAAGCATATAACTGGGGAATTCTCGGAACAGGCAACATTGCCCACAAATTTGCAAAAGCGCTGACGTTGCTTGATAATGTACATCTCTCTGCGGTAGGGTCACGTGATGGCGGGAAAGCGGCAAAATTTGCAGCTGAGTTCGGGTTCAGGGCCCATTACGGGAGTTATGAGGAGCTTGTTGCAGATCCCGGAGTTGAAATAGTATATGTCTCTTCTCCTCATTCGTATCATCTTCAGCATACCCTTCTGGCGTTGAGGAACGGGAAGAATGTGATCTGCGAGAAGCCTATGTCTCTTACCGCCCCGGAGGTTCAGTTGATGGCAGATGAGGCAAAGAAGCAGGGTTTATTTCTTATGGAAGCCTTATGGCCGCCGTTTCAGCCCTCTTATCTGAAGGCAGCGGAGATCCTAAACAGCGGGAAGATGGGCAAACTGATCCATATGAGTGGTAAGTTCGCTTTCATATCACCTTATGATCCGGAGCTCAGGACATATAACCCCGGGCTCGGAGGAGGCTCGCTGCTTGATATAGGCATTTATCCTATTATGGACATCCTTCGTTATATGGGTGAGCCGGAGACAATTATTGCTACTGCCGTTCTTTCTCCCACAGGAGTGGATGAAAGCACTTCTGTATTATTCAAATTCGGTGATGGAAGGCTGGCGGAAGCTTACAGTTCCTTTGCAAGCATGGCCGGCATATCGACTGAATTCAATTGTGAGAAGGGTAATCTGATCCTTTCGAGGGGGAAGGATCGCGGTCAGCACCTCATTATAGAATACCCGAATGACTCAGAGGACCGGATCTTCAATCCACCGGCACAGGGTTACCAGCATGAGGCAGCGGAGGTGATGAACTGCCTTGATAAAGGATTGAAGGAAAGTCCCGTCGTTCCGCTCTCATTCTCCATTGCTCTGGCCAGAACTCTTGATGCAGTGCGTAAAAAGGCCGGGATAAAATACCCGGGACGTGACCCGAAATAATAAAAGGGATCGTCTGGCATGGAAGATAAATATGCTCCGCCGGAAAAGAAGCGATTGCTTCTGAGCATGCTCATCCCGTTTATTTTTATTGCCCTGATGTGGCTGGTAAAAGCCATTGAGGTTCTTTTTGATACAGATCTTTATTTCCTCGGGATTTTTCCTTTAAAAGCTTCCTCTTTGACAGGTATAATCACTTCCCCTTTCATTCATGCTGATCTGCAGCACCTGTTCAATAACACACTTCCCTTATTTGTTCTTTGCACGGCGCTCTTTTACTTTTATTCCCAGGTGGCATTCAAGGTACTACTGTGGCTATTTGTTTTTACAGGACTGGCTGTCTGGATTACCGGCAGGCCTTCGTGGCATATTGGAGCAAGCGGAATAATTTACGGTCTTGCCACTTTTCTCTTCGTCAGCGGCATCATACGCCGTCATATCCCGCTCATGGGACTGTCACTGCTTGTAGCCTTCCTTTACGGCGAAATGGTCTGGGGCATTTTCCCCGGTATCAGGCTCAATATTTCATGGGAATCGCACATGCTTGGAGCAGCTGTCGGATTGTTCCTGGCAGCCTGGTATCGTGCCGAAGGCCCTCAGCGTCCTGTTCCATTTTATGAAAATGAGGAGGAGGATGAGGGACCGGGGGCCGAAGAAAATGGCGAAGGCAGTGATAATCAAAGAAATTAATTGCTAATTTTGCTCACAACTAACCTAAACCTCCAGTTATGTACGTCAGAACTGGTATGCCGGCATTTGATGAGCTCTATCCCAGGATTGCCAGATTCCTTGAGCAGGATCTCCTTGAAGTAAATATTGACGGAGAAAGGATCAGAGGTTACAGGTCACCTGACGCGCGCTCTATCTGGATAAGGAATTATTCAGACATGATGAGGGCTCTCCGCTATTCGGAGGCAGACCTGAAAAGCACAGTAAGACATTTTGCTGACAACCAGGCGCGCAACGGCCGCATCTTTGACTATTTTACCACCTTCCCTGAAAAACTTCCCTGTGAACGCGAAAACTGGACCAAGTATGTCAGGACCCCGGTGGAGGCAGACACCGAGTTCAGGTTCATAAAGGCAGCCTGGCTGGCATGGCAGGCGACAGGTGATGACACTTTTATCAGGGACCTGATGGCATCATTTGAAAAAGCTCTGGGATATGTGATGAGCGGGCGTTATTTTGATAAGGAAAAATATCTCTTCCGCAGGCCCTATACAATTGACACATGGGACTTTGCCTATACCGCCGGTCACCATGACTGGCTTCAGTTCCAGATTGATGACAAGACCTTCTGGGGTTATTTCCACGGAGACAACAGCGGCTATTATGAGGCATTTCACTTCATGTCATACTGGTATGACATGTTTGGCGACAAGATCAGGTCGGCTCAGTGGCGCGATCGCGCCCTGAAACTCCGCAAGAGCCTGAACAGTACCTGCTTCAACGGATCGTTCTATACGCATTTTGTAAAACAGACTCCTGTGACCATTGAAGGTGTTGATGAGGCCTCACAGCTTAGCCTGAGTAATCCTGCTGCCATCAACAGGGGAGCAGCTACAAAGCAGATTGCATCTTCGATTATTAATGAATACATGAGAAGGCGTGAGACCACCGCCGCTTTTGCCGAATGGTTCTCAATTGACCCTCCGTTTCCTTCAGGTATCTTCGGAGATTATAAACTGTCAGGAGGGGCATACTGTAACGGAGGTATAATGCCGCTCACAGGTGGTGAACTGGCACGCGCCGCCCTTGAGTATGGCTATGAACAGTACGGCATTGACATACTGATGCGTTATTATGACATGATCTCCACAAATGGTGAAACATACCTGTGGTATTTTCCTGACGGGAAGCCGTCGACCGTGGAGAGAAGCACCTCGCCCGAAGCCAAACCCACTGACGGNTGGGGCTCATCAGCAATGCTTTACGCTTTTGTTGAGGGCCTTGTGGGAGTGCAGGATAAGGATAAACTCTTCAGGAGAGTGCGTATCTGTCCGAAATGGACCGCCGCAGGAATTGAAAAAGCCGAAGTGAATGTTGATTATAAAAGCTCCGGAGCATTTGTTAAATATGCTTACAGCCAGACTGCTGACAGGATTTCCATAAGGCTTTCCGGGAGCTTTGAACATATACAGCTCGCCCTGCCACTACCCGGGAATTATCTTGCAGGAGACCTCATAATCGGAGGGAAGAAGAAGAAATATACTGTATCAGTCATTAACAAAAGCACTTTTATTAATGCAGACGCTGATGTAAAAGGAGAATGCGAGATAATCTTCAAGCTTAAGCGTAAACCGGTATCCAGAAAGTAGCATGATCATATGAATACGAAACCAGTAGCCATAATAACGGGAGCAAGCAGGGGAATAGGCCATGCCATTTCATTATCGCTTGCCTCCGAAGGTTATGACATTGTTGCTATCGCCCGTACTCCTGATAGCGAGGGTATGCATTCTCTTCAGCCGGAGGTTGAGAAGCGTGGTTCAGCATTCTTCCCGATAGGCATTGATATTGCTAACACTTCTCTTCATGATGAAGCGATATCATCCATTCTTGAGCGGTATGGACGTATAGACCTGTTAGTGAATAATGCCGGCGTTGCACCAATAGAACGAAAGGATTTGCTGGAACTTACAGAAGAAGACTTTGACCGTGTCACTGACGTAAATCTGCGGGGCCCGGTCTTTTTTGCCAAAAAAGTTGCCCGTGAAATGATATGGATGAGGGAACAGGCTAAAAATTACAGACCTGCAATAATGTTTGTGACTTCATTCCTGGCGCATGCGTCTTTTGCTCACATGATTGAGGTATGCATATCAAAGGCAGGATTAAGTATGGCTTCACTTGTTTTTGCCGACAGATTGTCAGAAGAAGGTATAAAGGTGTTCGAGATCAGACCGGGGATCATTGAGACAGAGATGACCCACAGAGGCAAGGATAAATTTGACAAACTCATTGCTGAAGGCGTCGTGCCACAAAAGAGATGGGGTACACCTGAAGATGTCGCCAGGGCTATAGCTTCACTTGCCAGGGGAGACTGGGAATTCTCGACAGGAAGCGTCTTTGATGTCAGCGGAGGCCTTAATATCAGAAGCTTTTAATAACTGATCGGATCAGCATTTGCAATCTCAATGAAAGCCAGGTAGGTAAGCTTGGCGACATCCTCCATGATCTCCGGGGTGACAGCCGTCGCGTCATCACCTGGCAGGTGATACCAGACCAGTTTTACCCCGTCGGTTGTGGAAATATCCATTGTCCGGTATCCTTTTGCAAGAAAGACGAGACCATCACTGCGGGGCCGGCCGTAAAATGACCCTTCACTGGCCGACACTCTCATTGGCCTGTGAATATACCTGTTGTTTGCTGCAACGAAGTATTCCGTCAGAGCGGCACATGACGACGAAGCGCTCACTGCCAGACCCGTTCCGTTGCCCACCATGTCAAGGTTGACGTACATGACGGTCTTCTCTATTGGGAAGATTGGATTGGCAGTATATAACTTGCTTCCAAGCAATCCGGCTTCTTCACCTCCGGTAAACAGGAATAGTACCGTGCGTTTAAGTTTTATACCTGATACGGCCAGAACTTTCGCTGCAGCCATGATATCGACCA
>JGI24134J36421_10000037_pt1 | contig 32050 bp, 27 predicted proteins | sample BarGraNGADG00312_FD_36421 | JGI IMG/M metagenome (IMG submission 36421) | reverse complement strand
GACGTCCCGCGCGACGTCCAGCACGTTCCAGCCCATGTGCGGGACCTTCACCACGTCGGGAAGCCTCAGGCACCCGCCGGGGACTATGCCCAGGCCTTCGCTGCGCCCGTGCTCTTCGCTGTACTCGAGCAGGATCTGCATCCCCAGGCAGATACCCAGCAGCTGCCGGCCGGTGCCGACGTAGTCCATCACGGCTTTGTCGATGCCTCGCTGCCGTAGATTCTCCATGGCGTCACCGAACGCGCCGACGCCCGGAAGCACCAGCCCGTCGTAGGTGTCGAACCGCCCCGGGTCGCTACATATCTCGGCCCGCACACCGACCTTCTCGAGGCCTTTCTCCACGCTGCGCAGGTTTCCCATCCCATAGTCGATCACGCCGACCTTCGCCATCAGAGAGTTCCCTTGGTGCTCGGGACCTGCTTCACCCGCGGGTCGATGGCGACCGCTTCCTTGAGCGCTCGCCCGAACGCCTTGAATATGGACTCGAGCCCGTGGTGAACGCTGTCGCCCCTCCTGAGCTCCAGGTGGACCGTCACGCTCATCTGGTTGACCAGCGCCTGGAAGAAGTCACGCGCGAGGGCGGGCTCGAAGTTGCCCAGCGGCTCCTGCTCNAGCTCCACCTTGTAGTAGAGGTACGGGCGGCCGCTGATGTCGATAGCGGCCTCGGCGATGCACTCGTCCATCGGGACCAGGCTGGATCCGAACCGGGTGAGCCCTTTCTTGTCGCCCAGCGACTTGAGCAGCGCCTCCCCTATCGCCAGCCCGGTGTCCTCGACCGTGTGATGCCCGTCGACCTCGAGGTCNCCTNTGGCCTCGAGTGAGAGGTCTATGATGGCGTGCCTGAACATCAGCTCGAGCATGTGGTCGAAAAACGGCATGCCGGTCGACACGGACGTCGCGCCGCTGCCGTCAAGGTCGACCGAGACGCAGATCGAGGTCTCTTTGGTCGTGCGCTCGCATTCTCCGCTTCGTGACACCTTGCACCTCCGTCTGTTATTGCTTGCCAGTCCTCAGGCTGATCGACCGGGCATGGTTATCGAGCCCCTCGACGGTCGCGAGCACCGAAGCGGTCTCCGCGTCGTTCTCCAGGCCCTCTTTAGTGTACGAGATGACGTTCATCCTTCTTATGAAATCGGCCGCGGAAAGGCCCGAGAGCCGCGCCGCGGTGCCCCCGGTCGGTAGCACGTGGCTGGGACCGGCGACGTAATCACCGAGCGCGACCGCCGAATACTGGCCCAGAAAGACCGCGCCTGCTGACTTTATCGCGACAAGTAGTTCCGCCGCCCCCTGGACCATGAGCTCCAGGTGCTCGGGGGCGATCGCGTTCAAGAGTTCTATCGACTGCTCGCGCGAGGCGCAGAGCACCAGGTCGAGCTCACCCTCGACGGCTACCGCCTCTGTCAACGCGGCGCGCACCGCGCCCAGCGCCTCCCCGGACTCGGACACCAGTATCGCCAGCGACTCGGGATCGTGCTCGACCTGCGCCAGCATGTCCGCCGCCGCGAACGACGCATCGGTGGTCTCATCGGCGTATATCGCCACCTCGCTCGGTCCCGCATCGAGGTCGACGGTCACGTCGCCGCTGACCAGGCGCTTGGCCGCCGCCACGTAGGCGTTGCCCGGGCCGGCGATAAGCCTGCAGCGAGGCACGCTGTCGGTGCCGTAGGCCATCGCGGCTATCGCCTGGGCTCCCCCGACGCTGAAGACGCGGCATGAGCCCACCACGGCGCACGCGGCCAGCACCAGCGGGCTCGGCTCGCCCCCTTCTCCCGGTGGGGCGCAGAAGACTATCTCGCTCACGCCGGCCGCTCGCGCCGGAATGCCGGTCATCAGGACGCTGGAGGGGTATGCGTACCTGCCGCCCGGGACATAGAGGCCGGCGGGCTCTATCGGGCGCGACACCTGCCCCACGGTGACGCCGGGTGCGGGCTCCGAGGTCCAGTCGGGCGGTACGCTCCTGGCCGCGAACGCGCCCACCCTTGCCGCCGCGGTCTCGAGTGCCTCCCGCTGGGGCCCGGCAAGCGAGGCCAACGACTCTTCGAGTCTCGATGGCGGGACCTCGAGCGAGTCCGCATCGAGCCGGACGCCGTCGAACTTCTCTGTCAGGTCAAGGAGGGCGGCGTCTCCCCCCTTGCGCACCTGCGCGATGATGGAGGCGGCATCTTTCGCCACGTCCCCGGGCGCCCCGCGAGTGCGACGCAGGGATGCGGCAGCCGCCAGCATGTCGTCTTGTGTTGTGAACTCGTGCGTGTTTATCATCATTGGAGGCTCCAGTCCGCCACTATCGAAGTATAGCGTAACCGTAGCGGTTATTCTCCTCGAAGGGCTTTGCGATGATCGAAGATGGCACTGACTGCTATCACTGTGGCGAGAACCCGGGCGTGGTGCTCTGCCTCGGCTGCGGCATCCCCCTGTGCAACCAGTGCGTNAAGCTGGAGGACTACGGCTTCGGCTGCGACGGNGCCAAGATAGTCGCTTTCTGCCCCGACTGCTTCGCCGATCCCGACGTCAACACCGTCACCCGCTACGAGTAAAGTAGAAACAGGGGTCAGGCACTTTTCGTCCATTATTTCTACCGACTAAGCAAAAGAAGAAGAATACAGCTAAAAGTGCCTGACCCCTGTTTCTACTCCTAGACCGGGGGATAGCGGAGCCCGACGGCCGACTCGCCCAGGAGCGACTTGAGCCTGGCGATGAGGTCACCCGCGGTGTCCACCGAGTAGAGGTCTCCAAGCCTTATGATTTGCGCCTCTCCGCCGTTCTCCGTCAGGCGCAGCTGGACCGGCACCTCGCCGGTGTGCTCCATCAGCACTTCTTTTATGTGCGAGACCATCTCCTCCGTGAACCTGCCCGCGTCCAGAGAGAGGATCAGGCACTCGGGCCGCATCGAGCCCCTGGGAAGAGNCCTGACCTCGTCGGCCAGTATCTTGCGGGTGTTCTCCCGCAGGTCCAGCCTGCCCTTGACCAGCACTATCGCGTCGTTCGCGAGNACGTCCAGGAGCCGCTCGTACTTGTTGCTGAAGACCAGGGCTTCGATCGACCCNGAGAAGTCCTCCAGGACGAACACCCCCCAGGCCTTTCCCGCCTTGTTGTACTTCTTCTCNAGCTTGGTGATGATGCCACCCAGCGTGACCACGGCCTTGTCCATGTCGCCCGAGATCTGGGAGACCTCCATGTCGGCGTGGGCGGCGATCAGCTCGCGGTGCTCGGAGAGCGGGTGGTCGCTCACATACACACCGAGCATCTCCTTCTCGAAGGCCAGCCTCTGCCTCTTGGGTATCTCGACAACCTCGATGTGCGCCACCTCGTCGATCTGCTCGGCGTCGTCGCCTCCGCCGAAGAGAGTGCCCTGCCCCTCGTCGCGCTCTTTCTTTCGTCTCTGCGCCGCCGACACCAGGTGGTCGTAGATGGAGAGCAGATAGCTCCTGTCCGCGTCCAGCGAGTCGAAGGCGCCGGCCTTTATCAGGCTCTCCAGGGTCTTCTTGTTGAGTACGCTCGCCGGGACCCGGTCGCAGAAGTCCTCGAAGCCGGCAAAAGGCCCGCCCTCATCGCGGCAGGCGACGATCTGCTCCACTACCGCCCCTCCGACGTTCCTCACCGCCGACAGCCCGAACAGCACGTAGTCTTCCTCGGGCGTGAAGTCGCCCTCGCTGATGTTGATGTCCGGCGGCCTCACCCCCAGGCCNATNGTCCTGCACTCGTTTATGTACTCCACCAGCCTGTCCTGGTTGTCCATGTAGATCGTCATCAGCGCGGCCATGTACTCCGGCGGGTAGTGCGCCTTCAGGTAGGCGGTCTGGTAGCTCACCAGCGCGTAGGCGGTGCTATGGGACTTGTTGAACCCGTAGCCGCCGAACGTCTCGATGAGGTCGAACACCCGCGTGGCAGTGGCCTGGTCGACCTCGTTGGCGATCGCACCGCTGATGAACTTCTCCCTGTGCTGGGCCATGAGGTCGGCCTTCTTCTTCCCGATGGCCTTGCGGAGCTCGTCNGCCTCCAGGCCGGTGTACCCGGCCATCTTGCGCGCCACCTGCATCGCCTGCTCCTGGTAGACGATCACGCCGTAGGTCTCGTGCAGTATCTCCTTAAGCGATTCGTGTGGGTAGGTCACCTTCTGTCGACCGTGCTTCTGCTCGACGAACGTCTTGTGCATGTTTTGCTTGAGCGGCCCGGGCCTGAACAGCGCTATCAGGGCGATTATGTCCTCGAACCTGCTGGGGACCATGTCGCGCATCAGCGCCCGCATCCCGGGGCTGGCGAGCTGGAAAGTGCCGACCGTCATCCCCTGCTGGATGAGCTTGAACGTCTGGAGATCATCCATCGGCAGCTCGTCGATGTCGAGGTCGATGCCGTGGCGCTTCTTGATCATCTTGACCGCAAGCTCGAGCAGGCTCTGGGTCTTGAGCCCCAGCATGTCGACTTTCAACAGCCCCAGCCTCTCCACGTCGTACATGTCGTACTGAGTGGTGATGACGTTGGAGCTCTCCCCCGCCTTCTGCTGCACCGAGAGCGGCGCATAGGAATCGATGGCGTCCGCGGCTATGACGACCCCGGCGGCGTGCACCGAGGCGTGCCTGACCATGCCCTCCAGGCTCAGCGCGGTGTCGATGATCTCGCGGACCTCGGGATCGGTGTCGTAAGCGTCGCGAAGCTCGCCGCTCTGCTCCAGAGCGAGGTCGATGGTCATGTTGGGGTCATCGGGGATCATCTTGGTCAGCAGGTCCATGCGGGCGTAGGGCACTTCCTTGACCCGTCCCACGTCCTTGACCGCGGCTTTCGCCTTCAGCCTCGAGAAGGTCACTATCGGCGAGACCCTGTCGCGTCCGTACTTGTCGGCGACGTAGTCGATGACCTCAGCTCTGCGGAAGTGGCTGAAGTCGATGTCGATGTCGGGCAGCGCGATGCGCTCGGCGTTGAGGAATCGCTCGAAGAGCAGGCTGTACTTCAAGGGATCGATGGTGGTGATGCCCAGCGTGTAGGCGACCAGGCTGCCGGCGGCGGAACCCCTGCCGGGCCCGACCTTTATCCCCTGCTCTTTGGCGTATTTCACGAAGTCCCACACGATGAGGAAGTATCCCGAGAAGCCCAGCGACCTTATCACCGCCAGTTCGTGCTGAAGCCTTTCCTCCACCTCCGGCGCCGGCTCCTCGCCGTAGTGTTTCCTGACCCCCTGGCGGGCCAGGTGCTCCAGGTAGGAGTCCAGGTCGTAGCCGTCGGGGGCATGGTAGGTGGGCAGGTACACCTGATCGAGCGGGATCTCCACGTTGCACCTCGAGGCGATGTCCACGGTGTTCGAGAGAGCCTCGGGAAAGTCCGGGAAGATGGCCTCCATCTCGGAACCCGACTTGAGGTAGAACTCCTCGGTCGAGAACTTCAGCCGCGCGGTCTCGGAAAGCAGCTTGCCGGTCTGGATGCAGAGCAGGTGGTCGTGGGGCTTGGCGTCCTCGCGGCGCACGTAGTGGACGTCGTTGGTCGCCACCAGGCCGACGCCTTTCCGGCGCGCTATCTCGACCAGCATCTGGTTGACCTTGGCCTGCTCCGGTATTCCGTGATCCATTATCTCCAGGTAGAAGCCGTCGTCGCCGAACAGCTCCAGGTAGCGGTCGATCGCCGCGCCGGCCGCGTCGGGGTCCTCCCTGAGCAGGTGGGCCTGCACCTCTCCCTTAAGGCAGGCGGACAGGGCGATAAGCCCCTCCCTGTTCTCCGACAGGACCTCGTAATCGACGCGCGGCTTGTAGTAGAAGCCTTCGANGAACCCCCGGGTTACGATGCGCATCAGGTTCCGGTAGCCGGTGTTGTCCCTGGCCAGNAGCACCAGGTGGAAAGGCTGCTCCTCGAGCCCGCCGTCGCGGGTGAGCCGGCCGCGGGGGGCCACNTAGACCTCCGAGCCGATCAGCGGCCTGATGCCGGCCTTCCTCGCCTTCTGGTAGAAGGAGAGGGCGCCGTACATGACCCCGTGGTCGGTTATCGCGAGCGACTCCATCCCCATCGATTTGGCGGCGTCCAGCGCGTCGTCTATGCGGCAGGCGCCGTCCAGGATGGAGTACTCCGTATGAACGTGAAGGTGTGCAAATTCAGGGGACAAGCTCTCTCCCGCTTTCGATGGCACTGTCGATGGCCGTCTTATAGTTCTGGCGCCCGCGCTCGTTTCCTTGCCTGCCGGAACAATTGTCACTGCATGAGTCTATAATCACAATAATATTCGTAGGCCCGCTACCCTGGAGCACGACATGAAGCTCAGTTACAGCGCGATATCCACATATCTGACCTGCCCCCTGCAGTACAGGTTCTCCTACGTCGAGGGTCGCCCGACGCTTCCCGCCCCGGCACTGAGCTTCGGCTCGAGCATCCACTCGGCGCTGGAGTGGCTCTACTCGGTGCCCACGCTCGACCCCCGGCCGCTCGCCGACCTGCTCGACCACCTCGATTCCTGCTGGGTCTGCGAAGGCTACGATACGCCCGAGGAGGAGGCCCGCTACTTCCTGCAGGCCAAGTCCACCCTCGAGCTCTTCTACAGGAACAACATCTCCAATAACCCGCGCGGCTTCCAGGTCCCGGCGGCCCTCGAGCACCGGTTCCGCATCGACCTGGGGTTCTGCGACCTCTCAGGCGTCATCGACCGCCTCGACAGGGACGAGCAGGGCGGCTTCGAGATCATCGACTACAAGACCAACCGCCGCCTGCCGCCCGCGCGCAGGCTCCAGGAGGACCTGCAGCTTCCCCTTTACCAGATAGCCGCGAAAAAGATCTGGGAGGTGCCCGTGAGCCTGGTCACCTTCCACTACGTGATGATGGACCACAAGGCCAGCTTCGTGATCACTCCCGAGCGCGAGGCTCGCGCGCTAGAGACTGTCGAGCGCGTGGCGGGGCGCATCGAGGCCGAGGACTTCAATCCCTGCAAGAACAACCTTTGCCCCTGGTGCGACTTCCAGGCCGACTGCCCGCTCGAGTCGCGCAGGCCGTCCGAGCGCCGCAGGCCCGACGCTCCCCCTCTGGATGTCGGGCAGGCAGTCGACGAGCTGGTCGCGGCTCAGAAAACAGTCGCATCAGGGCTATCGCGCATCGAGGGCCTCAAAGACTACGTCTCCCGCTACATGGCCGGCAAGAGCATCGACAGGGTCGGCGGCAGCCGGGGGGTGGTTTTCTTCGACGACGAGGGCAACCTCTGCTGGTCCGAAGAGGACGCCACCCTCTTCTAGCGGTGTTCCGTCCCACAGCTAGCTTGACGCACCGAGAGAGTCGGGGCGCCGGGCGTGCAAGGCGCGCGACAGAGTCGTACTCGCTGAGTACTCCGAGGGAGCGGAACGAAGCAGGCGTGGACTTAGCGGCGCTCGAATGCCCAGGTAGCTGTGGGACGGAACACTAGCCGTGCAAATGCATTTCGCGGGCCTTTCCCTTAGTATTAGGTGATCCGGGCACAAGATTCGAATGGAGCGTCGAGATGATAATCGTCATGGGAGCGGGAGCGTCCAAGCAGCAGGTCGAGAACGTGATCGAGAAGGTCCACTCGTTCGGCCTGCGAACCCACCCCATATACGGTGTCCAGAAGACGGTCATCGGGATCGTCGGCGACGACAAGACCCGCGTGGTCGAGAAGATGCAGGGCATGCCGGGCATAGAGGACATCATCCCCATCCTCCAGCCTTACAAGTTCGCCGGGCGTGAGGCCCACCCCGAGAACACCATCATCGAGGTCGGAGGGACGCGCATCGGCGGGGACAGCGTCGTAGTGATCGCCGGGCCGTGCGCGGTCGAGAGCGAGTCCCAGCTGCTTGAGATAGCGCGCGCGGTTAAGAAGGCCGGCGCCGGGATGCTGCGCGGGGGAGCCTTCAAGCCGCGCACCTCGCCTTACTCTTTCCAGGGGCTCGGCGAGGAAGGGCTGAAGTACCTGGCGGAGGCCCGCGAGGAGACCGGCCTTCCGATAATCACCGAGGTCACCGACCCCCGCAACGTCGAACTGGTGTCCCGCTATGCCGACATGCTGCAGGTGGGCGCGCGCAACATGCAGAACTTCGCGCTGCTTACCGAGGTCGGNAAGAGCGGCCACCCGGTGATGCTGAAGCGGGGCTTGAGCTCCACCATCAAAGACCTGCTGCTGGCCGCCGAGTACGTGATAATCGAGGGGAACCGCGACATACTGCTCTGCGAGCGTGGCATAACGACTTTCGAGACGTACACTCGCAACACGCTCGACCTTTCGGCCGTGGCGGCCATCAAGGAGCTTTCTCACCTGCCCGTGATTGCCGACCCCGCGCACGCCACGGGGCGCAACCACCTGGTTGAGCCGATGGCACTGGCGGCGATCGCCGCGGGAGCCGACGGGGTGATGGTCGAAGTCCACAACGACCCGGACGCCGCTCTGTGCGACGGCCCGCAGTCTCTGACGATCGAGCAGTTCGACTCGATGATGGAAAAGCTGCGGTCCATCGCGAACATCGTCGGCCGCAAGATCGAGGCCTAGGTCTCTCAGCGGCCCAGACGCAGCCTCTCCAGAACCACGCGCAGGTCCTNCGGCAGCTCGGACTCGAGCGCGATCCGCTCGCCTGTGACCGGGTGNTCGAAAGAGAGCCGCCTGGCGTGAAGGAACTGACGCTCCAGCCCCAGTTGCTTCCCTGACCTTCCCCTGGAGTACTCCGGGTCGCCCGCAACGGGGTGCCCCACGTGGGCAAAATGGACCCTTATCTGGTGCGTGCGGCCGGTCTCCAGCGTGACCTCGAGGAGCGTGAACTCAGTCGCGAACCTCTCCAGCACCTTGAACCTGGATACCGCGCGCCTGCCGGCGACCCTGTCCACCGCCATCTTCTTGCGGTTTCCCCGGCTCCGGGCCATCGGCGCGTCTATGGTGCCGGTGTCCGCAGCCATCGAGCCGACGACCAGGGCCTCATATACCCGGGAGACCTGACGGTCCCGCATCTCGGCGACCATGGCGTCGTAGGCGCGCTGGCTCCTCGCGATCGCCACCAGGCCCGAGGTTCCACGGTCGAGCCTGTGGAACACCCCCGGCCTGCCCTTGCCTCCCACGCCCGCGATGTCGGGGTATCGGGCGAGAAGGGCGTTCAGGAGCGTGCCGCCGCTGTGGCCGGGCCCGGGATACATCACCATCTCGGCGGGCTTATCCACCACGATGATGTCCTCGTCTTCGTAAGCGATCCCCAGCTCCGCGTCCTGGGGGACGATCTCCTCCGGCTCCGGCTCCGGGATCTCCCAGGAGATCTCCTCGCCGGCCGAGACGTGGTGGTTCTTGCGGGCAGGAGCGCCGTCGAGGAAGGCGAGGCCTTCCGCGATGAGGCGCTGCGCCCTGGAGCGGGAAACCGCCGCGTGGGTGGAGAGGAACACGTCGAGCCGCTCGCCCTCGTCAGCGCGGCCCGCGAGGACCGACTTGCGAGCGCCTGTCAAAAGCTCTCGCTTCCGGCGGCGGGCAGGACGCGGTACCTGAACAGCAGGAAACCGGCGGCCACCACGACCAGCGCCAGGCTCATCATCTGGAACGCGAACCCCGCGTTGGCGGTGGTGTGGTCGCGCAGGAACTCCATCGAGAAGCGTATGACGCCATAGCCCAGCGCGAACAGCCAGAACGCCGTGCCGTCGCGCGCGAAGTCGTCCTTCTTCCACCACAGGAAGCCGAACAGGGCGAGGTCGAGTATGAGCTCATAGAGCTGGGTCGGATGACGGGCNACCAGTGGCGCNGCGGTGGGGAAAGTGACTCCCCACGGCAGGGTGGTCGGCTTGCCGTAGCAGCAGCCGTTCAGGAAGCACCCGACCCTGCCGAACGCCAGGGCGAGCGGCACGCAGAGTCCGGTCAGGTCCATGATCGACCAGAACTTGACCTTCTTCCAGAGGCCCACGGCGACCACCAGGGCCAGCCCGAATACAAGCCCTCCATAGAAGACCAGGCCTGACATGTTTAAGGTGAATATCTTGCCCAGGTGGCCCCTGAACTCGGACCAGTTGCCTGCCACGTAAAAGAGCCTGGCGCCGATGATCCCGCCGACGACCGCCGCCAGCACGAAGTCGAGGATGATGTCGGGATTTTTGAACTGCATCCTGAAGCGATACCGCGCCACCAGCGTCCCCACGATGAAGCCCACCGCCAGCATGACGCCGTAGGAGTAAACGGTCANNCCGCCTATCTGGAAGAGCACTCTATGCAAAGCTCAGAACACCTCGGTCTTCAGGGTTTCNCGGCGTCCTCGCGCCAGAGNTCCAGCGCGGTGACCACCACCACGATTATAACACCGGCCACGATGGCGATATCCGCTACATTGAACACCGGCCACCAGCCGAGGTCGAAAAAATCGACTACCTGATGGTTATGACGAGCCACACGGTCTATCAGGTTCCCCAGGGCGCCCCCGATTATCAGGCCGAGCCCGACGAACGACCAGANGCTCTGCTTCTTTCTGAAGGCGAAGAACCANGCGAAGGTCAGCACCACCACCACCAGCGCGGCCAGGAACACGATCTGCCCGCTCCCCTTGAAGAGGCCGAAGGCGGCGCCGGAGTTGGTGGAGTGCGTCAGCGAGAGCACGTGGGGTATCAGGGTTATCGAGCGCCCCGGCTCGACGTAGGCCACCACGAAAGCCTTGGCGACCTGATCGAGGAGTATCGCGGCCGCCGCGACCAGGATGAAGATGAGGCCGTTGGTGGTCGAGCGCTTCATCTGCTTGAGGCGCAACTCAGCGCCCCATNGATTCGAGCGCCGCCTCGCACCTGTCGCAGACGCCGGGCTCCTCCGAGTCGGCGGAGACGCTGGGGCGGTAGTTCCAGCACCTCTGGCACTTTCCGCCCTGGGCGCGCTGGACCTCGACCTCGACGTCACCTGTCAGCTCCCGCTCCCCGGTGAACGAGTCGAGGTTGCGGATCTCCACAGCGGAGGTGATGAGCACAGCGGGGAGCTGCTCCTCCATCCCGCGCAGCAGGTCCATGGTCTCTCCGGAGGCGTAGATCACGGCCTTCGCCTCGAGGCTGGTGCCGAGAAGCCCTTGCTTTCTCGATTCCTCGATCTTGCGGTAGACGTCCTCGCGCACCTCGAGCAGCCGGTCCCATTTGACCTCGAGCGCCTCGTCCACACGAGACTCGTCGTAGGTGGGCCAGAGCGCCATGTGTATGCTCTCGGCGGGCCTGGCCTCCTCGGGAAGGGCCAGCATCGCTTCCTCGGCGGTGTGGGCCAGCACCGGGGCCATCATGGCGGTCAGCTTGGAGTTGATCTCGAAGATCGCAGTCTGGGCCGACCTGCGCCCGCGCGAGTCAGCGGGATAGGTGTAGAGCCTGTCCTTGAGGATGTCCAGGTACAGCGAGCTGAGCTCCACCGTGCAGAAGAGCGCAAGCGCCTGTATCGCCTGGTGCACNAGCCAGCGGTCCATCAGCGACGTGACCTTCTNCACCAGGCCCTCGAGCTTGGAGAGCATCCAGCGGTCGATCTCCTCCATCTCCCCGGNCGGCACCGCNTCGCTATCCCTGTCATAGTCGAAGCAGTTTCCCAGCAGGAACCTCAAGGTGTTCCTCATCCTGCGGTACGACTCGGTCACCCGTGAGAGGATCTCCTCGGAGACCGGCACGTCGTTGGAGTAATCGCTGGAAGCGGTCCACAGCCTCAGTATGTCCGCGCCGGAGCGCGAGTAGACCTCGCGGGGGTCGATGGAGTTGCCCANTGACTTGGACATCTTGCGGCCGTCTCCGTCCACCGTGAAGCCNTGGGTGAGGACCGTGGCGAACGGGGGCGCGCCCGCAAATCCGAGCGCCAGCAGCAGGCTTGACTGGAACCAGCCGCGGTGCTGATCGCTGCCCTCCAGGTAGAGGTCGGCGGGCCAGCGCAGGTCCTCGCGCCCGCGCAGGACGGCGAGGCTGCTCACCCCCGACTCGAACCAGACGTCCACTATGTCGCTCTCCTTCTCGAGCTCGGTGCCGCCGCAGTCGGGGCACGAGATGCCCGCGGGAAGGAAGTCGGACGGGTCCTTCGTGAACCAGGCGTCGGCGCCCTCGGCCGCTATCATGTCGNGGATAGCGGAAATCGTCTCCGGCGTGACTATCTCCNTGCCGCACCTGGCGCAGTAGACGATGGGCAGCGGCACGCCCCACGCCCTCTGGCGCGAGATGCACCAGTCGGGCCTGTTCTGGACCATCGAACCGATGCGGTTGATGGTCCAGTCGGGCACCCACTCCACCTTCTGCACGGCCTCCATCGCCTCGCCGCGCAGCGTGCCGCCGTCGGCCTTGCCGTCCAGCGCGATGAACCACTGGGGTGTCGCNCGGAAGATCACCGGCTGCTTGCAGCGCCAGCAGTGCGGGTACTGGTGCCTCAGAGCTCCCGANGAGAGCAGTATGCCGCGCTCCGTCAGGTCCTCGATTATCCTGGGGTTGGCCTCGGTCACGCTCATGCCCGCGAACGGCGCGGCCTCCTCGGTGAAGCGGCCCAGGTCGTCTACCGGCATCGGGCTGGGCAGGTCGTACTCGATCCCGGTGAGGTAGTCCTCCTGGCCGTGTCCCGGCGCGATGTGGACGCAGCCGGTGCCCACCTCCAGAGTTACGTAGCTCGCCAGCACGATCACCGAGTCGCGGTCGGCCCAGGGGTGCTTGCAGAACAGCCCTTCCATCTCCTCGCCGGTAAAACTATCGGACACCGAGTAACCCNCGATNNCGTTCTCGGCCATGACGCGCTCGACAAGAGGCTCTGCCATCACCANTATCTCCTCGCCGGTGTTGACCCCCACGTAGGGGAGCCTGGGCGAGAGGGCGACGGCGACATTGGCGGGCAGCGTCCAGGGGGTGGTGGTCCATATCANCATCGAGACGTCCACGCCCTGCTGGGTCAGGGGCGGGAANTCGCTCTCCAGNGGGAACCTCACGTATATGGAGTAGGACTCCTTGTCCTCGTACTCGATCTCAGCCTCGGCCAGCGCGGTGACGCAGGTNGTGCACCAGTGGATGGGCTTGCGCCCCCGGTAGATNAGGCCCTTGGCGTAGAGTTCGCCGAACACCTCGATGTTGGTCGCCTCGTAGGCGGGCTTCAGGGTGAGGTAGGGGTCGTCGAAATCGCCCAGCACTCCCAGGCGCTGGAACTGCTCAGATTGACGGGCCACGAAATCCATCGCGTACTCGCGGCACTTCGCGCGCAGCTCGACCTTGCTCACATCCGCGTCCGGCCCCAGGTCCCTGGTCACCTGGTGTTCGATCGGCTGGCCGTGGCAGTCCCATCCCGGAATGTACGGACAGCGGTAGCCGCGCATGGTCTTGTACTTGACGATGATGTCTTTGAGGATCTTGTTGTAGGCGGTCCCCACGTGGATGTCGCCGTTGGCGTAGGGAGGGCCATCGTGGAGCAGGTAGAGCTCCCTGCCCGAGGCCGCCTCCAGTATGCGGTCGTAGAGGCGCATCTCGCTCCAGCGGGCCTGGATCTCAGGCTCGCGGCGGGCGAGGTTCCCCTTCATCGGGAAGCTCGTCTTGGGAAGATTGAGGGTGTCCTTGTAGTCCATTATCCCCGCTCGATATTCTCGTCCATTAATGAACAATGCCCTTAAAATGGGCATTCTCGGTACTTCGTAAGGTAGCATTCATGCAGGGGGGTGTCAACGAGAAGCGGCACCCGCTAAGGTCTCCCGCGCGCTTTATGGCGACCCTTTCTGCAGGTGCAGCCGCACCAGGTTGAGGGCCGCCAGCGTGGCTATGTTGCGCACCATTCCACGAGGCCCCGGCAACCGCCGCTCCAGTGAAATGGTGCCGCCCGCATGCGCGAGCGCGATCGCGACTGTCCCCACGGGCTTGCTCTCGACACCAGTGCCGGGCCCGGCTACGCCGGTGGTCGAGACCGCTATGTCGGTGGAGAAGAGCTTGCGCGCTCCCTGCGCCATCGCCTCGGCCACGGGCCTGCTGACGGCGCCATCGGCAAGCAATTCGGCCGGCACGCCCAGCGACTTCTCTTTCTCGAGCGCGTCGTAGGCGACCAGGCCCCCGCGCAGATAGTCGCTGCTTCCGGGGACGTTGGCGAGCGCCGCGCTCACGCTTCCCGCTGTCAACGACTCAGCGGTCGAGATCGTGAGTCCCTCCAGGCGCAGCAGCTTGCCGACCACCTCCTCCATCGGCTCGTCGTCGACGGCGTATGCCAGCGCGCCGAGGCGCGCCGCGACTTTCTCCTGCTCCGAGTCCAGCAGAGCGTCGGCTTGAGCCCGGCTGGCGCCGGAAGCGGTGAGCTTCACCACCACTGGTCCGCGCATCACCAGGAACCCGTACTTCACCTCGCCCTTGTCGATTATGTCCGAGACCAGCGAAGCGACGTCTGACTCCCCCATTCCGAACGTCATGATCCTGCGCGTGACCACGACCGGCCCTCCCGCGAGCCTGCTCTCTATCTCCGCCAGCACGTGGGTGTCCATCATGCTCTCCATCTCGCGCGGCACGCCGGGCAGCACCGCCACCAGCGCTCCGGCGATGTCCATCATGAAGCCCGGGGCGGTGCCCCCGGCCGTCGGCACCTCGACGGCCCCGGCGGGAAGGTATGCCTGCTGGAGGTTCTCGGGCGACATCTTGCGGCCCATCATCTCGAAAAACCTCAGCAGGTTCTGTTCCAGGTGTGGGTGGAACACCAGCTCCACGCCTGCGGCCGCCGCGACCGCCTCTGAGGTGAGGTCGTCCGAAGTGGGACCGAGCCCACCGGTGACGATGAGCGCGTCGTGGCCGGAGGCCAGCTCGCGCACCTCGGAGGATATCTCGCCGACGTCGTCGGGGACGGTCACATGGCGCGATATGGTCATACCTATGCCACGCAGCTTCTGTGCGATGGAAGAGAGATTGGCGTCCTGCACCTCGCCCGAGAGCAGTTCATCGCCGATGGTGAGTACGGCGATGCGCGGTCCCGCGAAGCTCATTCCCGCCCGGCCCCGCTGGCCTGGGGGGTCGGCGGCTCACGCGTCGCGGCGGACTCGCTGAAGATCTCCTTGCGCGCGCGGAGCACGTAGTCGATGCCGGAGTAGACCGTGATCGCCGCCATAAGATAGACGAGCGTCTGGACCCAGATTGTGCCCGCGCTCCCCGGGAAGAAGATCAGGATGGAGACGACGATTATCTGGGAGAACATCTTTGTCTTTCCCGACCAGGAGGCGGGAAAGGATATGCCCTTCCGCGCGCCGGTTATCCGTATCCCTGATATCAGTGCTTCGCGGGCGACGACCACAAGGACGACCCACAGCGGCAAGAGAATCGGGGGCGTCCTCCATCCAACGTACCAGAGGGTGATCATCACTGGGATCATCAAGAGCTTGTCGGCGAGCGGGTCCAGGAACTGGCCCAGCCTGGTGACCGCGTCGTTCTTGCGGGCGTAGTAGCCGTCGGCCTTGTCCGTGAGCGCCGCCAGGATGAANATCACGCCCGCGGCGAGCGTGTTGGANATNTTGAAGGGGAGCGTCCCCTTGTAGAGGAGCAGTAGTATGATCAGCGGAGCCAGCGCGACCCTCAGCGCAGTGAACATGTTGGCCACGTTCAACCATTTTCCTCTATGGCCGCCTGCGCCAGGCCCGATTGGCCGCTAGATTTCTCCGACAAGGTCCAGACCTTCCTGCCCTTTGATCTTCGCTGCCACGAACTCTCCCGGTCGCGGTGTCCGTCCACCCGGCCCAAGAAGGAGGTAGATGATGCCGTCGACCACGGGCGCTTCCCTGTAGGACCGCCCCACCAGGTCGTAACCTTCGAGCTCGCAGACAGCCTCGACGACCACCTCGAGCCCGCGCCCGAGCATGTCGCCCGCGCGCCGTAACTCCTGCGCTTCCTGTATCTCCAGGACCTTATTATAGCGTGAAAGGGCGACCTCGGCCGTGACGTTTCCCGGCAATGAGGCCGCGGCTGTCCCTTCCTCGGGCGAGAACACGAAGGCGCCCAGCCAGTCCAGCCGCGCCTCCTCGATAAAGCCCGCCAGCTCCTCGAAGTCGCGCTCGGTCTCCCCGGGGTACCCGACCATGACAGTGGAGCGTATCGCCGCATCCGGAACTGCCGAGCGTATCCTGTCGATCAGGGCCAGGTGTTCGGCGGCTGAGCCCGGCCTTCCCATAGCGCGCAGGACCCGACGGCTGGCGTGCTGGAAAGGGACGTCGAAGTAGCCGACCACCGCGGGCTCCGCGGCAACCGCCTCGATGAGCCTGTCTGTGACGCCCTCCGGCTGGAGGTACAGCATGCGGACCCAGTGGGCCCCCTCCACCCGGGCGATCTGACGCAGCAGGCCGGCGAGATCGGTCCCCTGGTCCAGGTCGGAGCCGTAGGCCGTGAGGTCCTGGGCCAGGAGGATGACCTCGCGCTGCCGCCCGGCGCATAGCCTGGCCGTCTCCTCAACGACATCGGCCACAGGTCGGCTGGCGTGCGGACCCCTGATCGACGGGATGGCGCAGAACCGGCACCCTCTGTCGCAGCCGTCCGAGGCGCGGACGTAGAGATGCGCGCCATCCGAGGAATCGGCGACCCGCGAAAGTGTGCTTAGCCGCGGGCTCCTCACGGGAGCGACGAACCTCTCGCCCTGAAGCACCGCCTTCAGCGCTGCTTGAAGGTCGGGCGCCCAGTCCGCGCCCAGCGCCCCCGATATCTCGGGCATCTCGCGCACCAGTCCGGCCCCGTACCGCTGCGACATGCAGCCCAGGACCACGATGGGCGGCCGCGATGGCGCCAAAGAGGCGACCTCGGACAGTTCCAGGATGGTGTCTATGCCCTCGTCGCAAGCCTCCCGGATGAACCCGCAGGTCATGACCAGGGCGACGTCGGCCTCATCGATCCGTGTCGTCTCGTCGAGCCCCGATCTCGCCAGCGCGCCGCGCAGGAGGTCGGACTCGACCTCGTTCCTGAAACAACCCAGGGTGACCAGAAGATAGCGGCGACCTTGCAGGCTCGCCGGGGGTGACGGGACGTCGGCAGACATGCTCTACCGGTAATTGGTGAACTGAAGCGGAAGGCCGAAGTCGTGCTCTTTGACGGCCTTGATGACCGCCTGCAGCGCGTCCTTCTTCTTGCTGGAGACCCGCACCTGGTCTTTCTGCACCGCGACGTTGACCTTCTTGTCGACTCCTTTTATGAACTTGGTGATCTCGCGAGCCTGGTCGGCGTCTATGCCCTGAAGGACCTTGGCCTCTCGCTTGACGGTGCCCTTGGGTCCGGGTTGCACCGCGCCCCAGGAGATCGCCTTGAGCGGCACCTCTCGCCTGGTCAGTCGCGGCTCGATCACGTCGATCATGCCGCTCAGGTGGAACTCGTCCGCCGAATGCAGCGTTATCGTCTCGTGCGTGCTCTCGATGCGCGAGCCGGTCCCCTTGAAGTCGAATCTGTTGTCGATCTCTTTGCGGGCCTGGTTCAAGGCGTTGTCGAGCTCGGGGAGATCCACCTTGCTGACGATGTCGAAAGAACTGTCTGTGGAAGCCATGTCAATCCTCGTGCAGCTTGAAGTCGTCCACCAGCCTCTTCATCTCGATGGAGAGGCGCGCCAGCTCCTGTATCGAGGCCCGCATCTCCTGCATCGAAGCGGTCTGCTGGTTGGCCGCCGCGGAGGCCTCCTCGGTGCCGGCGGCCGCCTGCTCGGCTATGGCCGCTATGTCGTGAGAGGCCTTGACCACCCGGTCGGAGCCATCCCTCTGCGCCTCGGTGGCGCGGTAGACCGACTCCGCCCCGCCCGCGATGTCCTCGACGATCTGTGCCACGTTGGTGAGGGCGTCCAGCGTGCCCTGGATCACCTCGATCGAGCTGGAGAGTATCTCCTTGGAGGCGTCGACGGCCTTGAGCGCCCGCGACGTCTCGTTCTCGGTGTCCCTTATCATCTTCGATATCTGGTCGGCCGCCTTGCGGCTGCCCTCGGCGAGATTGCGGACCTCCTCGGCCACCACCGCGAAGCCACGGCCGTGCTCCCCCGCCCTGCTGGCCTCGATGGCGGCGTTGAGCGCGAGCATGTTGGTCTGGTCCGAGATGTTGGTGATGACGTCCACGATCAGCCCGATCTGCATGGACCTGTCGCCGAGCCCCTGCATCATCCCGGCCACGCTGTCCATGGACTCCTGCATCTGCTGCATCTTGGTGGCCGCTTCCTCCGCGTTGGCGGAGCCGGCCCTGGCGATCTCGTTGGCGGCGCGGCCGGTCTCAGCGGACGCGCGTGCCTGGTCGGCAACGCTCGACGCCATGTCCGCGATCTCGTTGACGATATCGGACGTCTCCTCGACCGCGCGGGCTTGCGACTCGGCGCCCTTGGAGATCTGCTCGACAGTGCTGGAAACCTCCTTCGCCGAGACCATGACCTCCTCCGAGGAAGATGCCAACTCCTCTGCCGTCGCGCTCACCAGCGTGGATGCCTCCCGCAACTTCTCCAGTATCACTCGCAGCCCGTCGACCATCTCGTTTTCTGCTCCGACCAGCTTCCCTACGATGTCCTTGGAGCCCCAGTCTAGGTGCCGTGTCAGGTCTCCGCCCGCCACGGAGTGCGAGAAGTCGATGACCGGGTTGAGGGCCGCGTCGAATGTCTTCTGTATGAACAGGACGTAGACGGTCTCGCCCACCAGGACGACCACGAACAGGCTCATCGAAAGGAACGCCAGGCTCCGGGTGGAGATGTCTGTGAACCAGGCCAGCAGTGGGATGACAATGGCAAGCGAGATGAGGCCATGGAGAACGCCTATGATTATGGTCTTCCGCTTGATGCTGAGGTTTTTGATCAAGTAAGTTCCGCCCCCGGAGCAATCAACCCGCCAGGTTCCTTATCTTCTCGGCGACGTCGGTGCCAGTCTCCTTGCCTGAGAAGAAGGAAACAGATTTTTCAATGTGGGTGGCAAGCTCCGGCAACTGGTTGGAATCCAACGTTTCAGGGGTCGCGCCTATCAGCTCGCAATTCTTCTTGACCGTGGCCTTGGCGATGAAATCGCCTACCGCTCCGGCAAGGATCTTCTCGACCTGCTGGGCCAGAGGATTGGCCAATCCGACCTCCTGTCTCTATGCGCACGGACCTTTTCCCCCCGTTGCCGCGCCAGCCTTAATGACGGACTAAAGGTTATCAATACAGGGAATATTGTGCAACAAGTCCCGCAAGGGCGACTACGTGTTCTGGCGCTCCTTCCAGGCCTCGAACTCTTCGGGCTTCAAGAGCACCTTGCGCGACTTGCTGCCTTCGTGCGGGCCCACGACGCCCAACTGCGAAAGCTCGATGACGATCCGCCGCGCGCGGGCGTAGCCGACCCGCAGGTGGGTCTGCAGCATCGAGGCGGAGGCCTCGCCGGCGTAGACCACGAACTCCGCGGCCTCCTCCAGCAGTAAATCGCGGTCGGTGAACTGAGCCTTGACCTCGCCAGCCACGTCCGCCAGATCGATGGACAAGCTCTCGTCCAACTTCTGCTCGCGTATGTAGCCGGTAACGAACTCGATCTCCTTCTGCTGGATCAGCGCGCCCTGCACGCGTTCCGCCTGTGGTATGTTGCCGGGATCGAGGAGCATGTCGCCCTTGCCGAGGAGCTTTTCGGCACCCTTGGTCCCCAGGATGGTCCTCGAGTCCACGTTGCTGGCGACCTGGAACGCTATACGCGCCGTGATGTTATTCTTGATGACCCCGGTGATGACGTCGACCGAGGGGCGCTGGGTCGCGATGATGAGGTGGATGCCCACCGCCCTGGCCTTGGCGGTGAGGCGGCTTATCGAGCTCTCCACCTCGCGCCGCGCCACGATCATCAGGTCACCAAGCTCGTCGATCACTATCACTATCTTGGGCAGCGGTTCGATCTCCTTGTCCTTCTCCGCTACGGCGTTGTACTCGTCGATGTGAACGACCTTCTGGCCCTGCAACACCTTGTAGCGTCGGTCCATCTCTCTAACCGCCCATAGCAGGGCCTTGGCGGCTGGCTCCGGCTCGTTGATGACGGGGCAGAGCAGGTGAGGCAGCCCGTCGTACCAGGTGAACTCCACGTACTTGGGGTCGATCATGATGAACTTGAGCTGGTCCGGGCGGCACCGCATCAGCAGGCACGAGACCAGGCAGTTTATGCAGCAGGACTTGCCGGCACCNGTCGAGCCCGCGAGCAGCAGGTGAGGCAGTTGCGCCAGGTCAAGGACGACCGACTCGCCAGACATGTCCTTGCCGACCGCCATGGTGAGCAAGTTGTGCGGGGCGACCGGCCCCAGCGACTCGATGATGTCCCCCAGCAGCACGGAGTCGCGGATATTGTTTGGCACCTCGATGCCGATCGCCTGGCGCCCCGGTATCGGCGAGTAGATGCGGATGTCGGGGGAGCCGAGCGCATAGGCGATGTCCTGCTCGAGCTCCGTGACGCGCTTGACCTTCTCGCCGGTGCCGACCTCGACCTCGAACAGCGANACCGTGGGGCCGGCCGACACCTTCATCACGTTGGCGTCGACGTCCATGCTGTGAAGCGTCTTCTCGATCGCGTGCTTGCGCTCATCGTTGGTCTGCTTGGAGAAAGCCTTGTTGTGGCTTCGGTTGAGTATCGAGGCGGGCGGCAACCTGTACTTCCCCGTCCGCGGCCTGTTGACGTCGATGGCAAGCTGGCCGCCGTTCTCCTCNGTGACTGGAACCGCCGGAGAAGGCCTGGAGGGGTANACCTTCGCCTGGCCCGGCTTCTTTGGCCTCACCGGCGCCGGGACCGCGACGTCCACGGCGCCCTCGGCGGTCGAGGCCAGTGCCGGTACGGCTGCGGACGAAGCGCCCTTGATCCTGCGCCAGCCTGTGAGCAGGGGCTCCTCGAACGCGATGACGATGCCGGCCAGAAGCGCGGCGAAGCCAAAGATATATGCCCCCACCGAACCGATCATGTGTGTCAGGGGCCAGGCGATGAACGCGCCGACCAGCCCGCCGCCCCCGTAGAGCTGCTCGGAGGCGAACATGCCCTCGGGGCCCTTGGGTATCTGCAGCAGAGTCAGGAGCGCGACCCCTATTATAAAGGCGCCCAGTGTGATCAGGCCCAGGCGCATTCCCGGCCTGGTCCAGCCGGCCAGTGCGATTATGCCCCCNGCGGCGAAAGCGAACGGCACCACGAANCGNCCCACGCCNATGAGCCACGCCAGGCCCGTTCTCACACCGCGCCCCACGGGACCGACGCTCNCCGGCGCAAATACGCAGAGGAACGTGAACAGCGCCAGGGCCAGGAAGCAAACGCCGTACAGTGCCCTCACCCGCCCGGGGGTCAGGAATCGNTCTTTGCCCTCCCCNTTGTCCTCTTTGCCCTTGTCCGCGGACTTCGCCTTGCCCTTCGCGGGACTACCGGCGGGCGCTCTCTTTCCAGCGGCTTNTGCCACAGGCTACCTTTCTCGGTTGTGTCGGATACATTACAAGTATTCTTTTCGCGAGCGAGTTAAACCTTGGGGCGCCACGCCGGCGCGCTTNAAGAGCACGGTTGGAACATGGAGGAAATGGAATTCAGAAGTGATCCGCGGCCCTAGAGGACCGACTCNAGGCCGACGGTCAGCCCGTTCAATCCCTGCACCGCCTTGATCGCGATCACGACGCCCGGCATGAAGCAGGAGCGGTCGGTGGTGTCGTGGCGTATCGAGAGCGTCTGCCCGGCGGCGCCGAAGATTACCTCCTGGTGCGCCACCAGCCCGTCCAGTCGCACGCTGTGTATCTTCACCGGGCCGACGCTCGCGCCGCGGCTGGACTCCTCGAGCTTCTCGGCGCTCGAAGGCGGCCCGGACGCGTCCATAGCGGACGCGATCAGCCGGGCCGTGTCTATGGCGGTGCCGCTGGGCGAATCTTTCTTGCCCCTCCGGTGCAGCTCGATTATCTCGCACTCCTCGAAGACGGCGGCCGCCTGCTCGGCGAACTTCATCATCAGTATCGCGCCGATCGCGAAGTTGGAAGCGAGCAGCACGTTGGCCTCTCCGGCCTCCGCCTTCTCCCCGATCGATGCCAGGTCATCTTCGGATATGCCAGTGGTCCCCACCACGCAGTGGATGCCGTGGTCCAGCGCCCAGAGTACGTTCGGGACCGCGGAGGCAGCCTCGGTGAAGTCAACCACCACGTCGACGTCGAGCCCCTCCAGGTAGGAGATGTGTTTCATCACGGGGATGCCGAAGGGCTCCGAACTCGAGGCGGGGCCTGCGGGATCCACTGCCGCTTCGAGCTCGAGGTCGGGGTCTTCGAAGACCGCGCGGACGACCTCGCTTCCCATCCTGCCCATCGCCCCCAGCACCACGACCCTTATCATCACGCCTCCGTCACGGTTGCTTTGAGAGGGACAGGTCATCAGGGTCGAACGGGCCGATGACCGCCAGGCTCAGGCCCACGGCGTCCCAGGTCTCGGCGAAGACCCTGTGGATGTCGTCGATGGTCACGCTCTCCACGCGCTCGACCATCTCCTCGATGGTGAGGTGCTCGCCCCCGGCGAGCTCCGCCTTGGCCAGCCTGTTCATCCTGCTTCCGCTGTCCTCGTTCGAGATGTAGAGGGAACCCTTGATGTGGTTCTTGGCCCTGGCCATCTCCTCGTTGGAGAAACCTCCGTCGCGGACCTTCGCCAACTCCTCCTCGATCAGAGAGATGACCCTAGCGGCCTGCGTTGGGTGGGTGCCGGCGTATATCCCCACCATGCCCATCCCGATGAACAGAGCGTTGTAGGAGTAGATCGAATAGACCAGGCCCAGCTGCTCGCGCACCCGCTGGAAGAGCCTGGAGCTCATGCTGCCGCCCAGGATGTTGTCCATCACTGAGAGGGCGAAGCGGTCGGGGTGCTTTCTGGGCAGGCCCTTTCCCGCGATCACTATGTGCGCCTGCTCGGTATCCTTCCTGACTACGCGCTTACCGGCCACCGGCTCCGCCATGGCGGCACTCCTGTCCGCGGGCTTCCCGGCGGGCAGGTCGTTGAGGTGCTTGCCGATCAGCTCGCAGAGGCGGTCGTGGTCGACCGCGCCGGCGGCGGAAACGATGATGCGCGAGGCCACATACCTGTTGTGATAGAAATCCAGCAGGAAGTCGCGTTCCACCGTCTTGATGACCTGCTCGGTGCCGAGCACGCTGTGCCCGATGGGGTGGTCGCCCCATAGGACGGTCGCGATGTAATCGTGCACCAACTCGTCGGGAGAGTCGTTGTGCATGTTGATTTCCTCGAGCACGACCTGCCTCTCGGAGTCGATCTCACCAGCGTCCATGACCGAGTTGCGCGCCATGTCCATGACCATGTCGATCGCCTGCGGCAGGTACTCTCCAAGCACCCTGGAGTAGATGCTGGTGTGCTCGCGGCCGGTCGCCGCGTTGATGTCAGCGCCGAGATAGTCGAAGCCCTCCGCTATCTGAAGTGCGGTCAGCGTGGGTGTGCCCTTGAGAAGGTGCTCGAGAAAGTGGGAGAGCCCCTGCTCGGCAGGGGTCTCATCCCTCGATCCCGTATCTATCCATACCCCAAGCGATATGGACTCCACCTCCGCCACGCGCTCGGAAAGCACCTTCACGCCGGACGGAAGCTCAGTCCTATCGAATGTGCCTGCCATGATCCCTCACTTGTCGGGCTGCAGGTTGATCGCTCGCAGGTTTATCCTGCCCAGGTTGTCCACTGCCTCGACCTCGACCTCGACCTTGTCGCCGACGTTGACAACGTCCTCGACCCTGTCGATGCGCCTGTCGGACAGCTTGCTTATGTGTATGAGTCCATCCTTGCCCGGCGCGAGCTCGACGAAGGCCCCGAAGTTGGTCGTCTTTACGACCGTGCCCAGGAACTTGTCTCCCACCTCCGGGTCCTTGGCGATGCTCTCTATGGCCTTCTGGACTTCCTTGACCTTGGCGGAGTCCCTTCCGAACACAAACACGCGGCCGTCGTTCTCCACGTCGATCTCGACGTCGTACTTCTCGATCAGCCCGCGGATGTTCTTACCCCCGGGGCCGATGAGCTCGCCGATCTTCTCGACCGGGATCTCCAGCTGCAGCATCCTGGGGGCGTTTTCATTGACCTCGCTGCGCGGCTCGGAGATGGCCTCCGTCATCGCCTTGATGATGAACGAGCGGCCCTGGCGCGCCTGCTCGAGGGCGGCCTCGAGGATCGCGTAAGAGATGCCGGAGCACTTGATGTCCATCTGCAGCGCCGTCACGCCTTCCTTGGTCCCGGCGACCTTGAAGTCCATGTCGCCGGTCGAGTCCTCGAGACCCTGGATGTCGGAGAGGATCGTGTACGACTCACCCTCCAGCACCAGTCCCATGGCGATGCCGCCGACGTGCGCCTTGTCCTTCATCGGCACGCCCGCGTCCATCAGCGCCATGCTGCTCGCGCACACGCTGCCCATGGACGAAGAGCCGTTTGATGCCAGCACCTCCGAGACGAGCCTTATCGTGTAAGGGAACTCGGCCTCATTGGGTATAACCGGCAGCAGTGCCCTCTCGGCCAGCGCGCCGTGCCCGATCTCGCGGCGCTTGGGGCCGCGCAGCGGCCGCGCCTCGCCGGTAGAGAACGGTGGGAAGTTGTAGTGGTGCAGGAACCGCTTGTACTCCTCGATCCCCAGGTCGTCCAGGATCTGCTTCTCTCCGTGGGCGCCCAGCGTCGCGATGGTCAGCACCTGGGTCTCGCCCCTGGTGAACAGGCCCGAGCCGTGCGTCTTGGGGAGCAGCGCCACCTCGGTGGTGAGCTTTCTTATCTGGAAAGACTTGCGTCCGTCCGGCCTCATGTCCAGTTCGGTTATCTGCTTGCGCAGCAGCTTCTTCTCCAGCGAGTTCAGCACCTGCTTCACCATGACCTCGAGCCCCTGGTACTTGTCCATGAACGGCTGGCCCAGCGCCTTGCGCGCGTCCTTGCGTATCAGGCTGCGCTCCTGCTTGCCCAGGCCCGGCACTGAGGCGTCCTGCAGCGTCTTGCGCATGCTCTCGGCTATCTGCGGCTCGATGGCTTCGGCGAGCCCGTGTAACAGGCTGGCGTTGCCGGTGATCCTCGCCAGGATCGCCACGAACTTGCGCAGATCGTCGGGGAACTTGGCGTTGGCCTCTCCGACCACGTCCTTGAACGCCTGGTGCTGCTGCTCGATCTCCTCGCCGTTACCGGACTCGTAAGCGGCCATGGTCTTGACCGCTATCTCCCTGTAGCGCGGCTCGAGCCAGGAGGTTATCTCTGAGATGATCTCGGCCTTGGAGCGCTGCCCTGTGTCGCGGCGGTGCTCGGTGTCGACCAGGTCGATCACGTCGACGAGCTCCCTGATGGCCTCATGGCCGACCCGCAGCCCCTCGACTATGTCCTGCTCGGTCACTTCCTGAGTCCCGGCCTCGACCATCATTATCGACTCGTGGCTGCCGCAGACGATCAGGTTTATGTCCGAGAGCCCCATCTCCTGGAAGGTGGGGTTGATTATCCACTTACCCTCGACGCGACCGACGCGGACGCCCGCGAGCGGGCCGTGGAACGGTATGTTGGAGAGCTGCAGCGCGCACGCCGCGCCCACTATCCCCAGCATGTCAGGCGGGTTCACCTGGTCGGTGGACAGCACCGTGCACACCACCTGCGCCTCGTTGCGGAACTCCTTGTCAAAGTTCGGCCTTATGGTTCTATCGATGATCCTGGCGGTAAGGGTGGCCGTGTCCGTGGGCCTTCCCTCGCGCCTGAAGAAGCTGCCNGGGATCTTTCCCCTGGCGTAGAGCTTCTCCTCGACGTCCACCGTCAGCGGGAGGAAGTCGACAGGCCTGACATCGTCCGAGGCGACNACGGTCGCCAGCACGGATGTCCCCTCGCAGGTCACCAGCGCCGCTCCGTCTGCCTGCCTGGCCATCTTGCCAGTCTCGATCTCGATCTTCTTCCCGAAAATTTCAACCTCTTTTTTTGTAGTTCCCATAATAAAAATGAGCCTCCTTAGCCCTTTCTGCATAACACGACACCAATATGAACTTGTGTTTTTCAAGAACGAGATTGGATGGGAGTCGTGCTACCGCGCACCTGCGCGACTTCTCTTCTATCTCCTCAGTCCCAGCCTCTTTATGAGAGTCCTATACCTCTCAATGTCCTCTTTCTTCAAATAGTTAAGCAACCTCCTCCTCTGCCCCACCTTCATCAGCAGACCTCTGCGCGAATGGTGGTCTTTCCTGTGCTCCTTCATGTGCTCGGTCAGGTCAGATATCTCTCGAGTAAGAAGCGCGACCTGGACCTCGGTCGATCCGGTGTCCGTATCGTGCATCTTATACTCGTCGATNATCTGCTTTCTCTCCACTTTTTCCAGCATTCTTTCTCCCGTTTGTTCACTTGATTGCGANAAGTATAACAGAAACCCGCGAAGGAGGNACTGCGGGCGGCCTTCCGGCCGCGATTCCTATGGCGCCGCGCNCCCTCCCATCAGCGCTTTGGCTCTCTTGACGTCCTTTCGCATCTGCCGGACCAACTCTTCCTCGCCCTCGAACGCGATCTCGTCGCGGAGGCGGTGGTGAAACTCGATCTCGAGCGCTTCACCGTAGATGTTGCCCTCGAAATCGATGAGGAACACCTCCAGCGCCGTCGCGCCGTCCCCGAATGTGGGGTTGCTGCCTATGTTGATGGCGCAGAGGTGCCTTGCGTCTCCCAGCAAGGCCATGCCCGCATAGACGCCGTCCGGCGGCACGCAGAAGTCACGCTCCAGGCGCAGGTTCGCGGTGGGNAACCCCAGGCTCTTGCCCCGGTGATGNCCCGGCACCACCCTGCCCGTTACGGTGTAAGGATGGCCCAGCGCTTCNGAAACCTCGCTGACGCGCCCCTCGCAGATGAGTCCTCTTATCAGAGTGCTGGAGAGCGGGCCCAAGTCGAGCGCAACNAGCGACACCACGTCCACGTCGAAGCCGAGGCGCGCGCCCTCGGACGCGAGCGTGCCGACGTCGCCGGCGCCGTTCTTGCCGAAGTGGAAGTTCTCGCCGACGCAGACCTGCCGGGCCCCCAGATGCTCCACCAGCACATTCTGGCAGAACTCGGCGGGGGACATCGACGCGAAGGACCGNCCGAACGAGACGGAGATGGTGTATTCGATGCCCAGGGAGGCCAGGACCTCGAGCTTGCTGCCCGGCGANGTGATCACGCAGGGGGAATCGCCGCAAACGACCTCTCGCGGGTTGCGCTCGAAAGTGAGCGCCACCGACGGTACGCCTCGCCTCGCGGCCTCCTTAACGCACTCGGCGACGATCGCCTGGTGTCCGCGATGGACGCCGTCGAACACGCCGATCGTCACCACCGAGTCGGTGCCGTACTTCTCGAAGTCTCTGGTGTGNTTAAGAAGCTTCACCGCCGCTTCCTTCCCTCCACGGACGGAGCACNCGCACTGCCCTGGCCGCGATACCCTCGTCGTCAGGCCTGGCGGGACCGTACAGCGCGATCAATCTGCCGGCACCGTCGAGCACCCGGAAGACGCCATCGGGCGGTACCTGAGCCGCGCCAGGTTCGAGCGGCTTGCCCATCGCGACGGCTCCTGCCAGGTCACCTTCAACAACTACGCTCAGCATTCCCCGGGTCGCCTCTTCGATGCTCATGGCACGCGACGTCGCGGAACCTGCGGGGAGCTGCTCCAGCTCATCCAGGCTGACGGAATCGTCGATGGTGAACTCTCCAGAAGCGGTCCTGCGCAGCGAGGCCACGCAGGCCCCGCAGCCCAGCTTCTCGCCCAGGTCATGCACGATGCTGCGAACGTAAGTGCCGGGCCCGCAGGCCACGATGAGCCGGGCGACAGGCCCAGCCTCGCCGGGCGCCAGGCCCTCGAGCGCGATCTCCTCGATCACGACCGTCCTGGTGATGCGCGGGACATCTGCGCCCTGGCGCGCGTAGCTGTAGAGTGGCCTGCCCTGGTGCTTGATAGCCGAGAAGGGCGGGGGCACCTGCTGGAGCTCCCCCACGAACTCGCTCAGCGCGGCTTCGATCGCTGCGGCCGTGACCCCGGATGCGTACCGCATCGAAACCACCTTGCCGTCGACGTCGTAGGTGTCGGTGCTCGTCCCCAGCAGCGCCTCCACGTCGTACCGCTTGGTGCCTCCGCCAAGATAGCTGGTGAGCAGCGTGGCCCTGTCGAGGCACACCACCAGCACGCCGGTCGCCAGCGGGTCGAGCGTGCCCGCATGTCCCGCCTTGGAGCCGCCCGTGATCTCTCTGACCCTTTCAGCGGCTCGCCGCGAGGTGATGCCGGCCGGCTTATCTATTATCAGGACCCCATCCTGAGGCAATGATCTTTTCCTTCAGTTCGCCCAGCGCCTCGTCGAAGCCGTTCCTCGACGAGGTGTATCCCGCCGCAACCCTGTGCCCGCCTCCCCCGAAGCTCCTGGCCAGGGTGCCGATGTCCACGTCGGACCGCGACCTGAGCGAGACCCTTACACGCCCGTCGGGCTGCTCCTTGAAGAGAGCCACGATGCGGTGTCCGCGAAGCGTCCGCAGGTTGTCGATGAGGTCCTCCGTCTCGTTCATCCTCACGCCGAAGCGCTCCAGGTCGGCCTGCGAGACGTACCCGTAGATGAGTCCCATGTCGGCCTCGTACACCGAGCGGCACAGCACCTCTCCCGAGAGCCTGAGGTAGTTGAGCGTATCGCTCTGGTAGACGTTCTCGTACACGCTGTGGGGGTCGACTCCNCAGTCGATGAGCCCNGCGGCGATCCGCAGCGTGTCGGCGGTGACGTTGCTGAACTGGAAGCGCCCGGTGTCGGTCACCAGCCCGGTGTAGAGGCAGGTCGCGACGTCGGTTGATATTTCCAGGCCGAAAGGCCCGGCCGCCGAGCAGACTATCTGCGACGTCGATGAAGCCAGCGGATTGGTGAGGTTGGCCGCGCCGAACCGGGTGTTGTCGGGGTGGTGGTCGATGTTGACCAGCGGGACCGCCAGCGCGCGCTCCTTGAGCTCCTCCAGCCGCTTCTCGTTGGCGCAGTCCAGCGCTATGGCTATGGAGCCCGCGAAGTCCACGTCGCCGGGCCGGCGCAGCAGTCCCGAGCCGGGCAGGAAAGAATACTTCTGTGGCATGTCGAACGGCTCGGCCCAGCTCGCCTGGACCAGGTAGCCCGCGTGTGTGAGCATCAGGCCGAGGCCGAGCACCGACCCTATCGCGTCTCCATCGGGGAACTGGTGCCCCAGCACCACCGCACTCCGAGCCGCCTTTACTATGGCGGCCGCCTTATCCATCTCCGAGGTCATCTCCATCGCCGCCCTCCTCCATCTCGCTGGCGACCTCCCGTATGAGGTTTGCCAGGCGCAGCGCCTCCTCGGTCCCGTGCTCGAGCACGAACTCGATCTCGGGCAGGTACTTCAGCCTCAGGTGCTTGCCCAGTTCCGACCTCATGTAACCCCTGGCGCTCTCGAGGCCAGCCATGGACCTGGCAACCTCCTCGTCCTCTCCCAGGACGCTCACGAAGACCCTGGCGTGGCGCAGGTCGGGCGAGACCTTGACTCCGGTTATGGTGACGAAGCCCACGCGCGGGTCCTTGACCTCCCTGGCCAGGACCTCGGCGAGCACCTCTCTCGAGGCCTCCTCGACCCTGCTTGTACGCCTGGACATGACATCCGCCTAGAGGTCCTCTGGCTTGAGGACCCACGTCTCTGAGTCTATGACTTCTATCCCTGAACCTTCTATCATCCTGCGGGCGCCGTCTATCGCCTTGAGGACCAGCGTGCGGGACGAGGACAAGCAGACAAATCCGACCACTCCGCTCTTCCAGAAATCCCTGTCTCCGACCTCGGCCGCCCCCACCAGGCGGCTGTTTCCGAGCCGGTCCAGGATGCTCTTCATGTACCGCCTCTTGTCCTTGAGTGACGAGCAGGCGGCGAAGTCGAGTCTGAACCTTGCGATGCCCACGAAGAACTTCAATCGCGCCTCCCGGGTCCCGCGGCGCCCGAGCGGGCCTACGTCCGGGGGATCTCGTTCATCTTATAGGCTTCGAGGATGTCTCCCTCTTTGATGTCGTTGAAGTCCTCCAGGCTTACCCCGCACTCGAACCCGGAGGCTACCGACTTGACGTCCTCTTTGAACCTGCGCAGCGAGCCGACCTTGCCGTCGTACGTCACCACGCCTTCCCTTATGAGCCTGACCCTGGAGTTCCTGTTTATCTCACCTTCCAGGACATAGGAGCCTGCGACGGTCCCGCTTCCCGGGACTCTGAACGTCTGCCTCACTTCGAGGCGGCCGATCACCTCTTCCTCGAAGATCGGAGACAGCATGCCNACGAGCGCGGCTTCCATGTCCTCCGTCAGCTTGTAGATCACCTGGTAGGTGCGGATGTCGACGTCCTCGAGCTCGGCCAGGCGCGAGGCCTTACTGTCGGGCCTGACGTTGAAGCCCAGCACGATGGCGTCGCTGGCGNCCGCCAGCATGATGTCGGTCTCGGTGATGCCNCCGACCCCGTCGTGGATCATGTGGAGCTTGACCTCGTCGCGGGAGATCTTGGCGAGTGAGTCGCCCACCGCCTCCAGGGAGCCCTGGGTGTCGGCNTTGAGCACGACCTTCAGCTCCTTGAGCTCGCCCTCCTTTATCCGGTCGAAGAGGTTTTCCAGGGAGANGTGCTTGGGCGTCCCGCCCTGCTCCTCGATCTTCTTCTGCATCCGTCGCTTGTCGGCGATCTGCCTGGCCTTCTTCTCGTCCTCGACCACGCGGAACTCGTCGCCGGCCATCGGCAGAGTGGAGAGCCCCAGTATCTCCACGGGATANGCGGGGGGCGCCGCATCAACCGCCTCGCCCTTGTCGTCGAACATCGCTCGCACTTTGCCCCACGCGGATCCGACGGCGATTACATCTCCTACTTTTGCGGTGCCGCGCTGTACCAGCACGGTGGCCACCGGGCCCCTGGCCTTGTCGAGCTTCGCCTCGACGACCACGCCGCTTGCCGGCGCGTCCGGGTTCGCCTTGAGCTCCTGCAGCTCCGCTATCAGCTGGAGCATCTCCAGCAGGTGGTCGATGTTCTCGCCTGTCTTGGCGCTCACGTTGGCGAAGACCGTCTCTCCGCCCCATTCCTCGGGTATGAGCCCTTTCTCGGAAAGCTGCTGCCTGACCCGGCCGGGGTCGGAGTCGGGCTTGTCGATCTTGTTGACCGCCACCAGGACCGGGACCTCCGCCTCGAGCGCNTGGTCCAGGGCCTCCACTGTCTGAGGCATCACGCCGTCGTCGGCCGCGACCACCAGTACAGCGATGTCCGTGATCTGCGCGCCTCGAGCCCGCATCGCGGTGAATGATTCGTGGCCGGGCGTGTCGATGAACGTTATAGGCTTGCCGTGGAACGCCACCTGGTAGGCGCCGATGTGCTGGGTTATGCCCCCGTGCTCGCTGGAGACGACGTCGGTCTTTCTTATCGCGTCCAGGAGCAAGGTCTTTCCATGGTCGACGTGGCCCATGACCGTTACCACCGGTGGCTTCGGTTGCAGAGCCTCGCTGTCCTCGACTATCTCCTCGAACTCATCGACCCTGGCCGCCTTGATCTTTATCTCCACACCCAGGTCTTCCGAGAGAAGCCTCAGGGCGTCGTCTGTGATTGGCTGGTTCAGTGTCAGCATCTCCCCGAAGCCTATCATCTTCTTGATGACCTCGGCGGGGGTGAGCCCGGCCTTCTGCGCGAAATCCTTTACGGTGATGCCCGAGGGGACCCGCAGCAACTTGGGCGCTACCGTGCTCGGAGCCGACTTGGTTCTGGGCGGAGCCGCCCTGCCGCGCGGTACGTACCTGTAGAGCTTGCGCTCAGCGGGAGCCCCTCGCTCGGAGGGCCGCCTGTCCGCCGGCGCGACCCGCAGGGTCTGTTTGCCCTTGCCTTTGCGCGCCGGGCGCTGGGGAACGGGCTCGGCCTTGGGGATCTGCCCCGGTCGCCCCTCGGTCGCCGGCCTGGCGGCCGGAGGTCCGGCAACGCGTCGCGGCGAAGGCACGTGCGCCCCGGCAGCTTTCTTCGCGGGTTGTCCGGCAGGCCTCATCGCGGGTCCCCCGGGCCTCATCGCAGGGCCGCCGGATGGCGCTTTTGCCTGTGGCGCGATGGGCTTACGAGCCGGAGCCGTCGCAGGCTTTGCAGCCGGTCTCGGCTGCGCGGGAGCCTGAGCGGCCTTGGCTGGCGCCGGCTGCTCGGCAGGCACCACGGGCTTCGTCGCCACCTTTGCCGGGACGGCTTTCGCGGCGGTTACCGGCTTGGCGGCTTTCTTGGCAACGGGCTTCTTCGCCGCCGGCTTCTCCGCTTTTT
>JGI24134J36421_10000036_pt1 | contig 32262 bp, 25 predicted proteins | sample BarGraNGADG00312_FD_36421 | JGI IMG/M metagenome (IMG submission 36421) | reverse complement strand
CGGTTTTATCGGCAGGGACGAAATCGACCAGTTCTTCCAGATTTGATGGTTGTGCCGCGACCGGAATTTTAAGTACACCTGAAAGTTTCTTTCCATCAATATCGAAAAGTGCAATCTGCGGAATATCCTGACCGTTGTTGTAATTTTCGATCTGAACGCAGGAAGCTGGTTGTGAGGTAGTATTTGTTTTTCCTTCAGGGCTGGTATATTCCACATGCAGAGTACCTTTCCCGGGAGTTGAACCTGTTAGGTTGACCGATGATTCACCGTCGGGTTGAACGGTTAGCAGATTGTCTGGTTCCACCCAAAACCTGAATTTTCCACCTCCGGGCTTTCCGGATGCCATAACACTGCTTTGTTCTTCTTTACCGAGTTCCGAACAGCCATAAAGAGTAACCTCAGGTTTGTCAGGCTCCTTATAGGGGCTGATGGTTAAATTCAGAGAGCTTTCGCTGGTAATAAATTCAGTGCCATCAACAGTATGTCTTTGTTTGCTTTCACTCGATTTCCAGGTTGCCTGATAACCCGAAGCTGTTTTGGTAATATTACAATTCTTGTCGGAGGATGCATCGCATCCAGCTGAACATGAAATATTATAGTGATCAATATCACCACCATAATCTTTCCATTCGTCGTAAAACATTCGTCCTTTATCCGATCCCACACCATTGATAGCGATGCCTATGCCAATACTTTTAAAATCATCGGAGTAATAGAACTGAATGCCGGCTCCGGAAGCAGACCCGGAAACGTTAATGTCGCGCGTACCTGCACTTATCATTGTGCCATCAATGGTTTCCAGGTTATTGGAGGATCCGGAGTGTGATCCCTGTCCTGAAACAGAAATGTTTATTGGTTCGCCGGAGTCCGAATCGAACGCGAAATCCCTGGCCAGGTCTTCAGCCTGATTTTCGATGACAGCCGTAATTGTGCCACTCGACACAGTTCTTACTGTTGCGTGTTTTTCATTATCCCATTTTTTATTTCCGGCCATAAAACTTATAAGCGTATCTTGCTGAAGGGTATAGCTTTCAGTTATTTTAGCCGTAAGCAACCATAAACCCGAATTTTGGGCAAAAGAAGCAAGGCTCAGCATGAGAAAAGCAAAAAGAACCGTTGATTTTTTCATTTTATGAAGTATGTAATAGTACTCAGAGCTATTTCCCAATTGATGGTATAAGCGCCCTAATATCATCAATATCAAATGCTTCCTCAAATCCCTTGATGTCGCTCAGGACAAGATTTTGTCAAATTAGAATCCTATTCCTATTACATCTTTGGAATCACCTCTCGCGCCTTCCATTACCGTAACAGTCCCCTCGTAATTCTTTCCTACAGCACCCACCCTGCCGGTCACTTCGCCTTTAACTCCAACATCAAGGTCACCATTGGCATGTCTGGTCATAGTAAATCCTGCTGTCGCTGAAGCTTTTGCGAAACCCACTCCTGCTTCAGCGCCGACACCAATGAATGATGTTGTGCTTTTATTGACGAAATTCTTTTTGATGGAGAAAGCTGCGCCTGCCGCACATCCGAACTCCACGCTTTCGCAATCAAAGGCAATGCTGCACATTGCCAAACCGATATCTACTTTTTTGTCCGGGGGACAATTGTTGCCCTCAGGTTCCTTCTCTTCCACCTCATCGGGGGGAAAGGGAGTAGGATTGGCATATACAGAACAATCCGTTCCGCAATCCTGACCTACTGAAAACGGGAATGCTTGTAGATGTGCAACGAAAGGATTTCCAACGATTGTAAGGGCGACCCTCTGAATTTCATACGCATATATTTTGCTCCAGTAAGGACTTTCAATTTTTGAAAACCATTGTCCTGTGAATGCATACAAGTCATCAAGAATTCTTTTCTGGCTGTCAACCGTTGTTTTGAACAGATTTAGGTAATCGTCATAATATCCCTGGAGATCCCTGTTGAGCTTATTTGCTGCAGGACATTCTTTGGAGCAGTAGATCCTGTGGCATTCCTCTAAGCAATAACCGTCACTGCATCCTCCGACACAACTGGCATATTCTTTTACATAGATCTCTTTGTTATTCAAATATGCCTCTTTTACTTCAGCTACCGATTTCATTATTTCATCTGCCAGAACTGTAAATTCAGCGGCTTCTTCGGCGGATGCCTGAAAAAAATATTCAGTGATGCAATCGAGGGCAAAACGTTCGTTGGGATAATCACGCAGAACTGCATTTGGCGGCAGGTCTGGCACTTCTGTATGCACCTGCAGAAACTGTTCACTAAATTTCATAAGCTGGCTGTGAAAACCGGTATAAGCTTGAACAGCGGACGAATATCCTCCCCCTTCCATCCAGTCCGATACCTTTGGACAACTACTGAAAGCAGGCATTTTTAAACGGTCAACTTCTGGAACCAACGAAGCAAGGGCATCGGGAGGATTCATCTGACTCCTGGTTTCTTCCCAGAATTTCTCCTTTTCACTTTCGCCTCCAGGTGAATTTTCAGCCTGTGACTTAAGATATGCAAAATTGCCGGATGCCTTGCTGTAAGAAAATCCTATCCCCTTTACACCAGCAAATAATTCGAGGATTGCATCCTGGAGTCTGTTTTGCTTTATGTACAGATCGCATAAGGCAGTGTGAGCCTGACTGAAATCCGGATCGTACTTTAGAGCCTCCTTAAGATAAAGTTCCGCCTGCTTCATATCATCAAGCTCGAAGTAACTGCATCCTAACTGTGTAAGGATAATAGGACTCTGGCCGTAGAGTTTGTTGGCATATAGCAGTACCGGGACTGAAGTGTTGATCGAATCAATTATGCGCAGATAAGCGCCGAAATTATTAACACTCAGGGTATCTGTGGGCATCGCTTTTACCGCCGACGTGAGGTAAACGCAGGCCTGGTTATGGTCGTCACCCATGGAGATCAGTGTCCCTCCGGTGCTTGCCAGTCTTTTTACTGCCTTAAGACTGAATTCATCAGAAACGGCGGTTTTCAGATCCTGATCGAACTGAATTTTGTCAACAGGGTCAAGGGCTTTGTAAGATCTGTTATAGAACCGGCCGGCAATGGCAACAATATTCTCCTTCGTGGCGACAGAAGTTTTAGCCTCAAGTCCAGGTGGTTTACTGCCACCCTGCTGGACTTGCTTATAACCCGGCGAGCTTAAGGGTGGCTTACCTCCGGTCAACTGGCTTGCCAGGTTTTTTATTTCCGCATTGGCTTTGGCTGCAGCAGCAGGATCATCCCAGTTGGTTGTCCGTCTGATCTCCGCCATCTGTGCCCTTATCTGGTCAGGTGACTGCGCAGTCTGAGCGCTTACCAGGGCAGACACAAATAAAATAAGTACCATCAGCACATATCTCATGTAACTCAGTTATTAGATACTTAATAAAATTAAATGTCAGCTAATTATCTTCAGGATAGTAGAGCTTGTATTTGTACGCATTTTTCAGATGTTCAAGGTATGCACCCAGAAGCCCAAGACTTGACATTTCCGAACCCTCGGGAAAAGCGTCAACGCCTGTCTGTAATTTAAACAACTCCTTGGTAACTTCATCGAACCGGTTGCAATCGGGTATTGATGATTTAAGATCTGCCAGTTCCTGCTTTAGCACAGCACGATACTTTGGTGTGAATTTATTGCAGTATTTTATCTCTTCATTCTTAATCTGAGCAGAAAGGTTATCCATGATTTTTTCTTCACTGGCACTTACTTCCCCCATCATCAGCATAAGCTTTTCGTGCCATTTTTCCATGTTGTCACGCATAATTTTTCCTTCCGGGTCATTTTCGATCGCGGCATACATATTTTCTGTCTTCTTCATTCCTCCGGTAATCTTCTGATTGAGGGTTTGCTGCTCATTTGACAAATTAACCAAGCTTCTGGCCTTTTCATCCGGAGCATACTTTTTAGGGTCAGCCTGTGCGTTGGCCATTGCTTCTGTGGCATAAGCCTCGGCATAAGCTTTCTTCCCGGCTTCACTCATTTTTGACATGTTCTGTATCTCCTCCATGGACATGTTTGTCTGCTTCATCACCATCTGATTAGCCAGAGCTTTTTTTTCAGCATCTGTCATGTTCTTTGAGTTCTTCAGTTTATTGATATCCTCTTCAGACATGCCGTACTGCTGTTGAACCTGTTTCATGGCGTTGTTTTCCATAGTTCCCCTGTTTTCCTCAGCATACTCATCCGACTTTCTTCTTATTTCTTCAATGTAACTGCTGAGCTCCTCACTGATTACGGAGCACTGTTGTACGAGGCTTTCCACACCTGCTTTTGATATGTTGCAGGAGTCACGGGGCAGTGCAGGTACCCTTTTCATGTAGGAGTCGAAAACAGTCTGGGCTGACGTAATTGAGGCAATGCCCAGCGCAATCAGTATAAGTGCTGATTTTCTCATGGCTTAAAGTTTAATAAATTCAACTCTGCGGTTAAGTGCCTTGTTGGCAGGGGTGTCATTGGCAGCTACAGGCTGACTTTCGCCCATGCCGTCGGTTACCAGACGGTCACCGTTTACACTGAATGATTTGACAAGTTCATTTTTGACGGAAGCAGCACGGCGTTTCGAGAGGTCAAGGTTGGCGGCATCGGCGCCGTCGCTGTCAGTATGACCTACGATTTTAACTTTTACATCTGGCACCTCGTTGAGAATATTTGCAATTTCTTTCAATGTACCGTATGATTCGGGCTTGACCACATCCTTATTGACATCGAAATAGATTCCGTATGTAACCAGCTTTCCTTCAGTCATCAGCTTATTGCGCATGTCGGGAGCACCAACGGCGATGCGAATGTTGCTCACCATGGCGGCACCTCTTTCAAACCGGATCCTGTCAGGCTTCACACAACCTGTGGGAAATGCTTTGGGAAGGTCAACAATCTTGTTCTGATCCTGGTACAGGCGGATTCTTGATTTCTGGACCCAGATGGCAATATGGTATTTCTGGTTTATCTTTTCTTTATACTGATCACCTTCAACATAGCCATTTAATTTTAATTGTTCACATTCTGTCCCATATAGCCATGTATTGTAGCTTGGCCTTCCAAAATATTCAACCTGAAAATGAAATCCTCCCTGCCCCGGTGCTGAGCCGCTGTCCCATGCTTTCTCATTTTTTGCCTGCATCAGTCTCATATGCCATCCTGACATTCCTGCTCCTTCAAGGCCTCCGATAGGAATTACATCGAACTCAATTGTATAATTATCCGGCAATTTGAGCAGGGCATCAGTCCAGACACATTCGTTCATTACGAACTTCATCCAGTTACCCGGAAATAAATTGGTAGTAACTACTTCAGCCGAACCGTTAGTGTTCCATAGTGCAGGGAAGTCTCCCACAGCATCCTGGCTGAAATCTTCATAAAAGATCACTTTCTCGCCAGGTATAAAGTCATATTTGGAGTAGCTTTCGAGAGCGGTCTGCTGTCCGCCGGTCTTGCTGCCTGCTTTGGCATCAGTACCTTTATTCTCCTGCCCCTCCTTAGTTTCGGCAGGCTGATCCGCAGTATCATCCTTTTTAAGTCCGGCTGCGATGCTGTCCTCTACAGTATCAAGACTCTTATCAATGGCACGGTCAGCCTTCTGATTGAGTCTCCTGTTTACCTGGTTCTCAAGTTTCTTCTTAAGGTCGACTTTGATCTGACCTTCCGCGTTAAATGTAAAGCTTAATAAAGCCAGTACAAATAAAATCTTAGATAATGGTTTCATGTTTTATGAGGGTTTTAAATTGATGTGTCCAGTTCAGATTTGGTGAGTAAATCTATAATTTAATTCATTTGCTTCAATATTCGTTGGACTAAAATTTTTGCGCTTTCGTCAAATTTCCTCTAATTTCTTTTGACGCACTAAGAAAGTTGAAAAGCCATTAAGGAATAATTTTTACTTCAAATTTCGTTTGTTCAAATGTTCTATTGTTCAATTGTTCGTTTGTTCTTATCTTTGATAAGCTGCATTTTTAAATAGACTGACATGAAAGAAGAATTTCTGCACTGGCTGTGGAAAAACCGGTTCTTTGATGCCGGCAGACTGTGCGACAGGGAAGCCGGACCAATTGAAGTAATCAATCCGGGAGAGTATAACCGCGATTCCGGTCCCGACTTCTTCAACACAAAGCTGATGATAGAGGGAACCATCTGGGCAGGCAACACCGAGATCCATATCAATGCCTCGGATTGGTACAAACACTGCCATCACACCGACCATGCCTATGACAACGTGATACTGCACCTGGTGCATAACAATGATACAGAGGCTTTCACTGCCTCGGGCCGCAGGTTGCTGGCCTCGAAGCTCGGGTACGATGAAGCCCTCTGGGAGAACTATATCGATTTTGTTAATAATCCATCCCTGCTTTCATGCTCGGGTCTCATCGATAAACCTGACACTTTCCTGGTGAGACACTGGCTTTATTCACTGTCTATTGAGCGGCTTGAAAGAAAAAGCAATGGGATCATGGAAATGCTTAAGAGAACCGGCAACGACTGGGAGGAAACATTATACAGGCTGATATCACGTTATTTTGGTTTCAGGGTGAACACTGATCCCTTTGAGATGCTTGCATCGCGCCTGCCATTGAAGATCATACGCAAACACTCAGACAACCTCCTGCAGGCAGAGGCTTTGCTCTTCGGTACCGCAGGGCTGCTTGATGAGGCTCTGTTCAGGGAAGCAGTCTCGGATGAGTACTATCTTCTTCTTTCGAGAGAGTACAAGGTGCTGCGGACCAAGTATTCACTGCAGCCTGCAGATGGCTGGATGTGGAAATTCAATCGACTGCGACCTGCCAATTTTCCGACGGTCAGGCTGTCGCAGCTGGCAGCGCTGCTCACTCAGAGCGACGGGCTTTTCTCAAGGGTTCTTGAATGCGAACATACCGATAGCCTGAGGAACCTGCTGGGCGTCAGGGCTTCCGGATACTGGAACAATCACTATCTCTTCGGTAAAGAAGTTCCGCTTACAACCCGGCAGGCAGGAAGACAATCGGTTGATCTTCTCATCATCAACGCCGTGGTACCGCTGTTGTTCGTGTACGGAAAACTGAAGCAACAGCCTGAAAGGTGTGATAAGGCTGTCGACATGCTTGATTCACTCCCTCCTGAAGAGAACAATGTCGTAAAAGATTTTGCGGAGGCGGGCCTCAGTCCGGACTCAGCCTTTACCAGTCAGGCTCTTATTGAATTGCGGACTTTATGGTGCAGATATCACAGATGTCTCGACTGCCACATCGGATCTTCGCTGATCAGCATGGGCCATAAAATNAGGGGTTCCAGCTCACTCTTTCTTGAACCCTGAGCATAGTCGCATGGCGAACTATTGAAAACCTGTGACGAATGTTGAAATTAATTTATCATCAGGCGCAACTTTGCATGTAGTTTTAGCGTCTTTTTTATGTGAAGGCTGATCTTTCAATTTATGAAATGAAAATGAAAGAGCAGNCGTTGCAAAGTCAAATACGAAAAATTATTCGAAATTGTTTGAATTATTACAAATAAAAACTGTATCTTTGCGATCCAAAATTGGAGAATTTATTAACAATCTATTGGATAAGGCTATGTATTTGACAACGGAGAAGAAACAGGATTTTTTCAAGACATTCGGCTCATCAGAAATAGATACCGGAAGCGCTGAGGGCCAGATTGCTCTTTTCTCCTACAGGATTGCGCACCTTACTGAACACCTGAAGAAAAACAAGAAGGATTTCAGTACACAAAGGGCGCTGATAAGACTGGTCAGTAAGAGAAGGCATCTTCTGGACTATCTGAAGCTCAAAGATATCGGCAGATATCGTGAAATAATCAAAGCACTGAATCTGCGTAAGTAAAGAAAAAAGGCAATTACACATTGCCTTTTTTAATTCATTCCGGAAATCTCCCTTTACTTAACATCTATCACGTAATAATCAGTAATTCAAATGTATAAATTAATTGAAAAAAGTATTGACCTTGGCGATGGCCGGTCAATAGTCATTGAAACAGGCAAGCTTGCCAAACAAGCCGATGGTTCGGTAGTGGTTAAGATGGGCCGCACCATGCTTCTTGCCACGGTCGTGGCTGCAAAAGATGCCAAAGAGGATACGGATTTTATGCCTCTCTCCGTCGAGTACAAGGAAAAATATGCCGCTACAGGCCGTTTCCCCGGCGGTTTCCTCAAGAGAGAATCAAGACCGGGTGACAATGAGGTCCTCATTTCACGACTTGTCGACAGGGCATTGCGTCCGCTGTTTCCGGAGGACTATCATGCCGAAGTATTTGTCACTATAAACCTCATCTCAGCTGATAAGGATATCATGCCTGATGCCCTTGCCGGACTTGCCGCTTCAGCAGCACTGGCAGTTTCAGACATTCCGTTTCACGGTCCAATTTCAGAAGTACGGGTGGCAAGGGTCAATGGTGAGTTTATCATCAACCCTACATTCCCGCAGGTTGAGAGCGCGGACCTTGATATTGTCGTCGGCGCTACCTATGAGAACATCATGATGGTTGAGGGTGAGATGAAAGAGGTCGCCGAGGATGTCATGCTCGAGGCTCTGCGTATTGCCCATGAGGCCATCAAGATACAGTGTGTGGCACAGAATGAGCTTGCAGAGATGGCAGGCAAAACCTCCAAGAGAGAATATTGCCATGAGGTCAATGACGAGGACCTGCGTAAAAAGGTCTGGGATGAGACTTATAAAAAATGTTATGCGTTATCTGCAAGCGGATCAGACAAAAAGACCCGCACGGATGGTTTCGAGGCCATAAAGGCTGATTTCCTTGCGCAGTTTACTGAGGAAGAGCCTGCCAACGGGATGCTGGTAAACAGGTACTTCCATGATGTTGAGAAAGAGGCTGCCCGCCGCCTTGTACTCGATGAGCACAAACGTCTCGATGGCCGCAAGCTTGACGAGATACGCCCCATCTGGTGTGAGATCGACCCGCTGCCTGCTGCCCATGGCTCTGCCATATTCACCAGGGGTGAGACTCAGTCGCTCACCACAGTCACCCTCGGCACCAAGCTCGATGAGAAGATGATTGATGAAGTGCTCAGACAGGGATCGGATAAGTTCACGCTCCACTATAATTTCCCTCCTTTCGCCACTGGCGAAGCCAAGGCAGCCCGCGGCACAAGCCGCAGGGAGATAGGCCACGGTAACCTGGCACACAGGGCGCTGAAAAATATGATGCCACCAGACGAGACAAACCCTTACGCCATTCGCATCGTGTCGGACATACTTGAATCAAACGGCTCATCATCAATGGCAACTGTCTGTGCCGGAACGCTGGCACTGATGGACGCAGGGATAAAGATCGCAAAGCCCGTATCAGGCATCGCCATGGGGCTTATCACAGATAAGGATGGTAAGAAGTTCGCAGTGCTGTCAGATATTCTGGGCGATGAAGATCATCTCGGTGACATGGACTTCAAGGTTACAGGCACACGTGATGGAATCACCGCCACCCAGATGGATATAAAGGTGGACGGTCTGTCATTTGAGGTCCTTCAGCAGGCTCTTGACCAGGCCCGCAAAGGCAGGCTTCATATTCTTGACATTATGGCGCAGACGATTGCCGAACCAAGGCCGGACCTTAAACCTCATGCCCCAAGGATAGAGAAGATCTACATCCCGAAAGAGATGATAGGTGCCGTAATCGGTCCCGGCGGAAAAATCATTCAGGATATACAGGCTACCACCGGGGCAACAATTGTTATTGAAGAGATCAACGGCCAGGGTATGGTCGACGTCTTCGGTGAGAATTATGATGTTATCAGGGCGGCACTTGACCGTATAAACGCAATATGTGCTGTGCCTGAAGTAGGCAAAGTATATAAGGGTAAAGTCAAGACCATCACACAGTTCGGGGCCTTTGTGGAGATCCTTCCTAATAAGGACGGACTTCTTCATATATCTGAGATGGACTGGAAGAAGGTCGGCAGTGTTGACGAGCTCTTTAAGGAAGGTGACGAGGTTGAAGTGCANCTGATCGAGGTCGATTCAAAGACAGGAAAGCTGAGGCTGTCACGCAAGCCCCTGATACCAAAGCCGGAAGGTTATGTTGAGCCTCCGAAGCGCGATCCTTCAGAGAGACGTGAGTTTCACGGATCACGCGACGGAGGAAGAGGAGGTCATGATCGCGATCGCGGTGATCACCGCTCGCATGACCGGAGGCGTGATGACAACAGGTAAATTTAGATATATCGCGTAGCGACGCCCTGGTAAGGCGTCGTTACATGGGAAAGCAGAGACGTGCAATTTGCCGTCTCTGCTTTTTGTATTATCCGTGTCAATTCCTATTTTTGGTACAGAAAGCGATTTAGAAAAAAAAATGGAGGCCATCAGATATAATTATATTGTAATTGAGGGAAATATAGGGGCAGGAAAGACTACCCTGGCCTCGATGATAGCAAAGGATCATAACGCCAAACTGATACTTGAACGTTTTGCAGATAATCCTTTCCTGCCTAAATTTTATGACGACCCGTCACGATACTCTTTCCCGCTTGAACTTTCATTCCTGGCTGACCGATACCGTCAGCTGAAAGAGGAGTTGGTGGAACAGGATCTCTTCAGGAGCTTTACCGTGGCCGATTATTACTTTATGAAGTCTCTGGTCTTCGCTTCCCAAACTCTTGAGAAGGATGAGTTCAGCCTTTACAGGCAGATATTCTATATCATTTATGGATCACTGCCAAAGCCCGACCTTTATGTCTATCTTCATGTGACACCTGAGCGGCTGCTTAATAATATTGCCATCAGGGGCAGGGAATATGAGAAGTCTATCACATCTGACTATCTCAGAGGCATCCAGGAGAGCTATTTTACGTTCTTCAGACAAAATCCCGAGAACCGGTATCTGATTCTGGATATCAACGGTTTAGACTTTGTGAGACGGAAAGAAGACTACAATAAATTAACAGAGGCAATATTTGCCGGGGAAATACAATATGGGATAAATCTCCGGAATTTCTGAATTTTTCACTTGCAGTTTGCAGGAAATAATTAATTTTATTTAAATTTGTGACACTAAAGGAATTCTAGTAAATATTGGCTTACATAATTAAAGTTGGAATTATCCGGATTGCGATCGATACGAAATGTATGAATTATATAACTTTTCCAAAAAATTATGTAACAATTATCAGTTAAAATTTCCCAACTTTGCAGGTCAAGTTGAAAAAAATTGTATAAACATTATTAAACAGGCTACTAATCGCAACTTAAATAAAAGATCAATTATGAAAAACTTCACAAAACTTTTTGTCATTCTGCTGGCTTCAATTCTTGTTTCAGGCTGCAGTCCTCTTGAAAAAATGAAGAAGAACGCCAATCTTGTCAAGTATGAGATTAACCCTAAGGTGTTGGAGACCCATGCAGGTATAGTTGGTGCCCAGGTCAAAGCAACATATCCCGAGAAATATTTTGACAAGAAGACCACCCTGAAGATCACCCCGGTACTTACCTATGCAGGCGGTGAAACTGCATTTAGTGAACTGCTTTATGCACAAGGTGAGGATGTAACGGGAAATAACAAATCTGTAGCCAAGACTGGCGGTTCAGTTAACTGGTCAGGTAGCGTTGCCTACAAGCCCGAGATGAAAGTCTCTGAGTTCCTCTTTCGTACAGTAGCTACCAGAAAAGACAAGACTCTGGAATTTGATCCTGTCAAGCTGGCTGATGGTGTAATTGCAACATCAACCCTTGTTGAAGACCATGCATATCCGATATCATTGAAGGACAGCTATCAACGCATCGTTCCTGAACAGAAGATCGCTGATATTTATTACACTATAAACAGGTCTGATATCAAACCTTCAGAACTTAAAGCTGCTGATATTACTGCTTTAAAGGACTATGTGACCATGGTTGCACAGAACGAAAGAATGACAGCTAAAAGCGTTACGAATAGTTCTTATGCTTCACCTGACGGACCTCTTACACTCAATGAGAAACTGTCAGTACAGAGAGGAAAAGCAGCTGATAAGTATCTCGCAAAAGAATATGGCAAGATGCCTAAACTGGCTAACCTCTTCACAACCAAGACAACTGCAGAAGACTGGGATGGCTTCAAAACCCTCGTTCAGGAGTCTTCCATGGCTGACAAGGACCTCATCCTGAGAGTACTTTCAATGTATCAGGATCCTGTTGTCCGTGAGAAGGAGATCAAGAATATGGCTGCCGCTTATGAAACCCTGGCAGAAGATATTCTTCCTCAGCTAAGAAGGTCAAAAATCATTGTTGACGTAGATCTTATCGGACTAAGCGATGAGGAGGTTCTTGCTGCAATGAAAGGTGATTATTCAACACTCAGCTACGAACAGATGCTTTATGCTTCAACTCTTACAACTGATCCAAATGAGCAGCTGAAGTACTACCAGTTGGCAACAGTGAAGGACCCCAAAGACTATCGTGCATGGAATAACGTAGGATGGGTATACCTGAATATGGGTAATGCTGATGATGCTCTGGTAGCTCTTGAAAAGGCAAAAGCTATCAAGAATGATGACATGGTTAAGAATAACATGGGTTATGCTGCCCTTCTGAAGGGTGACCTTAAAGCATCTTCTGAATATTTCAACTCAATGTCAACCGCTACACCCGAATCAAAATTCGGTCTCGGAACAATAGCACTCCATGAAGGCAAATATGACGAGGCAGTTAACCTGCTCGGTGACAAGCCCAGCATGAACCTTGCTCTTGCACAGCTGCTGAAAGGCGACCTCAACAAAGCCAAAACGACGATGGATGCAGTTAAACCGTGCAAATGCGGTGCTCCGTCATATCTTAAGGCTGTTATTGCCGCCCGTCTTGACGACAAGGATGGTGTTATCAACAATCTCCGTGAAGCTATCGGCTATAACACAAAATGGAAGAACTATGCTATGACAGACCTTGAGTTTTCCAAATACTTCACAGACGAAACCTTCATGTCCATAACAAAATAAACAGGACAATAAATGCAGAAAACCCCTCCGCCGGCCGGCGAAGGGGTTTTTTATTTGTGACGGGTGATCTTGCCTGTAAGTTCCCAAAGCACAATCCCGGCACTGACAGCCACGTTGAACGAGTGCTTGGTGCCGTACTGGGGTATCTCAATACATGCGTCTGAAAGCTCCACCACCTCTTCACTCACGCCTTTTATCTCATGTCCGAAGACAAGAGCGTACTTTTTACCTGCCTTAGGAATGTAGTTATCAAGCGAGACTGACCCTTCAGCCTGCTCGACCGNGATAATAACGTATCCCTTTTCTTTGAGCTCTCTTACTGCTTCGGCAGCGGTGGCAAAATATCTCCAGGCAACCGATTCTGTAGCCCCCAGCGCTGTTTTGTGTATCTCCCTGTGGGGAGGTGTGGCAGTGATACCACACAGCCATATCGCTTCAACAATGAAGGCATCAGCAGTGCGGAATACCGAACCCACATTATTCAGACTCCTTACATTATCAAGCACCAGTAAAAATGGCGACTTTGGTGCAGCACGAAAATCAGTTACACTCTTACGGTTCAGTTCTGCATTGGACAGTTTCCTCATTCAGGAAAATTTTAACGAAAATAATTATAAAAAAGAGTAAATTACATACCTGAAATGGATAGGGATGATTTTGACTGCCACAGAATAAAGATTCTATAATGAACATTCACGAGTACCAGGGAAAGTCAATACTGCAGGCACACGGAGTGCCGGTGCAGGAAGGATTTATTGCTGAAACTGCCGGTCAGGCGAAGCTTGTAGCTGAAGAACTGAAAAAGAAATTCGGGACAGAGATATATGTTATAAAAGCACAGATCCATGCCGGTGGAAGGGGCAAGGGCGGCGGTGTTAAGATTGCACGCTCTACGGAGGAGGCAGCGGATGTTGCCTCGAAAATGATTGGCATGACCCTGGTTACACCACAGACAGGCCCGGCAGGCAAGGTGGTCAGAAAAGTACTTGTGGCCCGAGATGTTTATTATAAGGGAGAGTCTGATATCAGAGAATTTTATATGTCTGTCCTTCTCGACCGCAAGAGGTCGGCATATGTGATCATGTACTCCACAGAGGGCGGTATGGATATCGAGGAGGTGGCTGACAAAATGCCGCAGGCAATATTTACTGAACCCATTGATGCCATTGGCTGTCTCCATGACTTTCAGATACGCACCATCGCCTTTAACCTTGGGCTTAAGGGCAAAGCCTACAAAGAAATGACACTGTTCATCAGGGGATTATGGGATGCTTTTGTTGCATCTGATGCTTCACTGATGGAAATAAATCCTCTTCTAAAGACCAGCGATGACAGAATACTGGCCGTCGACTGCAAGGTGACGCTTGATGATAATTCCCTCTTCCGCCATCCGGAACTGGCCGCTATGCGTGACCTGAATGAAGAAGACCCCACGGAGGTAGAGGCTACCAACAATAACCTAAATTACGTCAAACTTGACGGAGATGTGGGCTGCATGGTTAATGGCGCCGGACTGGCCATGGCAACAATGGATCTCATACAGCTCTCGGGAGGAAAGCCCGCCAACTTCCTTGACGTGGGAGGTGGCGCTAACCCGAAGACTGTTGAGGCAGGTTTCCGGATAATACTTAAAGATCCAAACGTCAAAGCCATCCTGGTAAATATTTTTGGAGGGATTGTCAGATGTGACCGTGTGGCTACAGGCATCATTGAAGCATACAAAACAATAGGTGACATCAGCGTACCTGTCATTGTAAGACTTCAGGGAACCAATGCCACAGAGGCAAAAAGACTTATTGATCATTCAGGGCTTAAGGTCATCACCGCCTCGACATTTACCGATGCAGCAGAAAAAGTCAGGGCTGCGCTGAATTGAGTTGCACCCACCTCAGGAGGATGAGTAGCGCGTTTGCAGAAATAATCTTACCCGTCGCTGTTGCCGGCAGTTATACTTATGGCATTCCACCCGGACTCCATGACGAAATACGACGTGGCAGCCTGGTGACAGTCCCTTTCGGCAAGAGCAAGAGTTGCGCTGGACTTGTTATTAAGGTCCATAACACCCCGCCATCAGGATTCACGCCAAAAGATATAACCGGNATAATTCCTGTTCAGACTGCTGTCAATGAGCGTCTTACAGACTTCATCCTCTGGCTGTCTGATTATTATATGGCATTTCCAGGCGAGGTGATGAAGGCAGCCATACCCTCTGCCGATGACCTTGTAAGTCGCTCTGTTCCCAGGAAAAAGCGTATTCCCGATCATGGCACTGAAGATGCCGTAATCATGCCTGCAGAACTGACTGATGTACAGAAGGAGGCTTATACAAAAATACAGGAACTGTTCCGCAGTCATGAGGCCGTACTTCTCCATGGCGTCACTTCAAGCGGCAAGACAGAGATCTATATCCACATGATCAGGGAGCAGCTTGCCAGCGGCAGGCAGGTACTTTACATGCTGCCGGAAATAGCACTNACGACACAGATCATTGAGCGCTTGCAGAAGCATTTCGGAGCCTCAATTGGTGTTTATCATTCGCACCTGACATCTGCTGCCCGTCAGGATGTTTGGAGGAGGGTGGGCAACGGCAGTCTGGGCGCTGTCCTTGGAGTACGGTCATCACTCTTTCTCCCCTTCAGGGATCTCGGATTGATAATTGTCGACGAAGAACATGATTCATCATACAAGCAATATGATCCTGCGCCGCGATATCATGCACGTGATGCTTCAATGATGCTTTCGCGGCTCCACGGTGCCGTGACCCTGCTGGGGTCTGCGACACCGTCAGTAGAGAGCTATTATAATGCCACCAGCGGAAAGTATGGACTTGTTGAGCTGATGACACGCTATGGCGATGTGAAGATGCCAGAGATGATAATTGCCGATACCCGCGGCTCCGGTCAGAAGCGTAAAATGTCATCACACTTCACTCCACGGTTGCTCGATGCCGTCGGGGAAGCACTGGCAAAGGGTGAGCAGGTCATCCTTTTTCAGAACAGACGAGGGTTCTCTCCCTATCTGATGTGTCCTGATTGCGGATGGGTTCCGCGGTGCACAAACTGTTCGGTAAGCTATACTTATCATAAGAGTGACGGCAAAATGATCTGCCACTACTGCGGTAAGAAAGAGGCATTACCCGGTGTATGTCCTCAGTGCGGTTCTTCATCTTTGATAACCAGGGGTTTCGGGACAGAGAAGATCGAAGAAGAGATAAGGCTGCTCTTCCCGTCAGCCACAGTGGCCAGGATGGATCAGGATACGACCAGGAGGCGTCATGCAGTTACGGAGATACTTTCTGACTTCGCCGGAGGCACAACAGATATCCTCATAGGCACGCAAATGATCTCCAAAGGGCTCGACTTTGAGAAGCTGACAGCAGTTGGGATACTTGACGCCGACAGCATGTTGTGGTTCCCCGATTTCAGGGCTTTCGAACGAAGCTTCCAGCTTATTGAACAGGTGAGCGGCAGGGCAGGACGCCGCACACACAGAGGAAAAGTGATCATACAGACGGCAGATCCCTCGCATATAATTCTCAGGCAGGTGCTGAAGCACGATTACAAGGCTATGTGCCGCACACAGCTTGAAGAACGCTCTTTATTCGGATATCCTCCCTTCACAAAAATAATAAGGATAGTGCTCAAACACCGTGATCTTGATGAACTGAATATATCGTCAGCACACCTGGCAGATAACCTTCGCGGACATCTCGGCAACTATGTTTTGGGCCCGGAGTTCCCTGCTGTGATGAAGGTTCAGAAATGGTACATCAAAACATTGATGATCAAGATGGGGAAAGATCTTTCTGCCTCGAAGGTCAAAGAGATGATCCGCAAGGCCATGGAGGCTGAGCTGAAAATGCCACGGCATGGGATGATGAGGATACATGCCGATGTAGATCCTCAGTAAGGTCATGTTCCCGTGCAGTTGGACAAGCTTCCTTATACGGAGGCATATCCAATCTCAATGAGCTCAGAGACCAGATGAAAATCAATGCAAAAAATAAAGCTCTTTTACCCCCAGGGGGAGGGGGTTATATACCAGGTCAAAACCACACCTTTTATTATCTTTATATCTTAAAGAAGATTTAACGTCATAATAAACAACCGGACAACTATGTCACTTACAGAAAAAATTGCAGGCGACCTGATGGCCGCGATGAAAGCACAGGACAAAGGCAAACTTGAAGCTCTCAGAGCTGCAAAAACTGCATTTATCATGGCAAGATCAGAGAGAGGTTCAAATGCTGTTCTTACATCTGATGAAGAAATTAAAATCATTCAGAAGCTTGTCAAGCAGAGAAAGGAATCAGCTTCTATCTACAGGGAACAGAATCGTCCTGACCTGTACGAAAAGGAAGAGAATGAAGCTGCTGTCCTTGAAGGTTATCTCCCTGCCAGGATGGGGAATGAAGAGCTGACCGCCGCCCTGAAGGCAATAATAGCACGTATAGGAGCCAAGGCTCCCTCAGATATGGGCAAGGTTATGGGAGTTGCCACAAAAGAGCTTGCAGGGAAAGCTGACGGTAAAGATATTTCAGCCAAAGTAAAAGAGCTGCTTGGTTAATCATTAAAACCTTTCAAAAATGAAACGTAAGTATTCAGGCAGGAACTGGATTACAATTATTGGCGCTTTGATTGCATCTGTTAATCTGCTGCTGATAATTGTGCTGTTTATTATATCGACTATTTTACATAAGAACGATACATACCTGGGGTTGTTCATTTACATTATTCTGCCCGGATTTCTGCTGATTGGACTGATAATGATACCGGCAGGAATTGCAATATCAAGAAAAAGAGCAGATGGATCATCTCAGGATGGTACAAAGCGGCTTCCGTCGGTCGATCTGAATAATCCCAAACACAGACGCGCATTCATCATTTTTACGATAGTGACTGTAATAATTTTATTCCTTTCCACCTACGGAAGTTTCGAGGCATATCATCTTACGGAATCAGTTGAGTTCTGTGGGACTCTCTGTCACAAAGTCATGGAGCCCGAATATACTGCATACCAGAACTCAAGTCACGCCAACGTGGCATGCGTTGAATGTCATGTGGGGTCAGGAACATCGTGGTATGTAAAATCAAAGCTGTCAGGATTGCATCAGGTTTATGCAGTGGTAACAAAAACCTATCCTGCACCGATTCCAACTCCTCTTCATGATTTGCGTCCGGCAAGAGAAACTTGCGAAAAATGCCATTGGCCTCAGAAGTTTTACTCCAGAAAACTGGTTTCAAACAAATACTATCTGGCAGATTCCCTTAATTCAGAGTGGGATATTATTCTTCAGATGAAGACCGGGCCTGAGTACAGTGACCTTGGCTTTGTTGAAGGAATTCACTGGCACATAAATCCCAACATAAAAATTGAATACATTTCCGAAAACGACAAGCGTGAGGTAATAACATATGTAAAGTATACCAATAAGTCCACAGGAGAAACTATTGTTTTCAAAAATCCTGATAACGTGATATCTGACAGTACTATAGCTGCGGCCGCTACCAGAACAATGGACTGTATAGACTGTCACAACAGACCTTCTCATAATTACAAATCCCCGCCCGTTTATTTTGATAAGACAATGCTTACAGGCGAAGTGTCACAGGATATTCCCTTTATTAAAAGGACCGCTATGGGAATTCTCAGGAATACTTTCACGGATAAGGACACGGCATTTATGCAGATCAGAGACGGGATCATCAATTACTACAAGTCTGACTTCGGCGACTATTACGAAAAAGATTCTGTCAGAATTGATCAGTCAATAAAAGCACTGCAAAAGGCCTACAGCCAGAATACTTTTGCGACGATGAAAGTATCTTATGATGTTTATCCAAATCATATCGGACATCTTGAAGTAGAGGGATGTTTCAGGTGCCACAATGATGCCTTTACATCAGAAAAAGGGGAAAAGATTACCCGGGACTGTAACCTGTGTCATACAATTATCGGTCAGGGCAGCAAAGGTTTGATGCAATACGCTAATATCAGGGATACGCTTGATTTTCAGCATCCTGTGGATGTAGGAACAAGCTGGAAAGAAGCCAATTGTTCCGAGTGCCATAGATATCTTTATTAAACTGATTGGGAAAAGAAACGGGGTCCGGCTATCTTATTGATAGCCTTCCATAATTTTAATTATTCTTCTCCTTCGTGCAACCAGGTCAGTGAGTTCGATCAACATATCCGGATTCACCAGTTTTGCCATCGGAATTATATATTTTTCGGTCTGATCGAGGTAATCAGAAATATGTTCAATAGTTTGTGTGTCACGGTGGAGGTCAGTAAGATTGCTGATCCTGTCGGCACATTTGAGCAACAGTGCATTCCTGGAACCATATTCGAGTACCCGCTGCAGAAACTGGGACTTTACCTCATCTTTTCGTTTTGTCACTTCAAGGACAAGGGCGACCACCTGATGTCCTTCATTGTCAATTGATCTGATCTCATCCACCTGTGTCTCGGGCAGGTCTTCAAGGAGATCATGAAGCAGTGCTGCTTTCAACAGTACGCTGTCGGAGAAGAACTTGTAATCAAGCAGTATCCCAAGCGTTGAAAAACAATGTCTGAACTGGTTACCGCCCACCTGCCGCTGTACGCCGATCAAAGCGGTTGCTTTCAGGATATATGGTGCAAGCACGAGGTTTTTGAGACTTTCAAGTGAAGTCATTCCGGATTAGGTTTAGTAAAAACAAAAATAATGACTTTTTCCCGTGATTAGTGCCTTGAATGCCTTTTAAAAAATGACCAGATTACCTCATTAGCGTCAAACTCTCTGCTGGTTTTTCCTATTTTCCATGCCGGCAGGTATTGAAGGCCTCCTGGCCATGTATGCCCTCCGCCGTCAATGATATAGAGGATCACTTCTGTTCCTTTTATTCCGTTAAGATACTCTTTCGTTGTAACTTGCGTACCATCTTTCAGGTCCCTGTCTGGCTCTCTTGTGATAACTGGTTCAGACGAACACTGGTTATGTAAGACCCAGAATGCTATTGATTTATCAGCAGATAAAACCTTTCCCAGCTTTGTCTTCCTGTAATTTCCTATTATCATGCCTCCCTCAAAAGGAACGAGAGGATCATTTACATTATTGATAGCCAGGACTGAAACCGGCTCAGAGGGCGAACATTCCGACATAAGCAGGGATGGCATATTGCCATCAACAGGTGCAATAGCTGCTATCTTAAAAGATAATCCGCAGGCCAGACGGTATGCCATCAGTGCACCGTTTGACATGCCTGTGACATATACCCGTCCCGGATCGACGTTATACTCTTCTATCATTGAGTCTATCAGCGCAGAAATAAAGCCCACATCATCAATGTTCTCCATGTGAGCGCGGTCATTGGCTTCTTCGTCCATCCTGCCGTCATTCCAGTTTCGCTCTATTCCATTAGGATAGACAACAATGAAGCCATCTCTGTCAGCAAGGTAATTGAAGCCTCTACGCGTAATGAGGACCATGCCTTCTGCAGTTGTTCCCCTGCCGTGTAAAGCCAGGACAAGTGGNACCTGTGCAGATTTATCATGACCCTGAGGAATATGGATAATATAGGTCCGCTCCAGATNGTTGTGCGTCATCACAGGCATCAGCAATGATTTAAAATTAGACCGTATCCTGATCATACCTTTTCGTTGTTACCTGCTATCATCTGAAAGCCTGAGTCTAGGATAGTGCAAGAATTTCATAAATGTTACAATTCCAGAACAATTGAATTCTTGACTACACCCAGACTTGCCAGTTGTTTCTTTACCGCACTTATCATGGGAGGGGGTCCGCAGACATAAAATTTTTGTGAGGAGTCGCTTATATTTCTTTTTAGAAAATCCTCGCTGATCCTTCCGTGATAATAACCTTCCGCCTGTTCTTCCGACAGTATGTTGATGAATTCGAGCCCGGCCATTTTTTTGAATTCGTTCTCCAGTATAATGTCGGCTTTGGTCTTGTTTGCAAAGATCAGGGTGTTGCCGGCGACCTCATTTTTTGTTTGCAGGTCCCTTAAGATGGAAATAAACGGAGTAACACCAGCACCTCCTGCTATGAATACGCCTCTGCCTTTGAATGAAATAGCACCCCATGGATCTCTGATTATCAGTTCGTCGCCAGGATCCAGTTTCCCCAGCTCATTTGTGACCCCTTTATGTGAAGGATATATTTTAATAGTAAACTCAAGGTACGCATTGTTGATTAAACCCGTAAAGGTAAAAGGTCTCTTTTCGTTCCTGAAATCGGGCGTGTTTATAGATACGTCGGTAGCCTGACCGGGAATGAATGAATAACCTTCCGGTCTCTCAAACTGGAACCGTCTCACATCATGTGTGACCTGTTCAGTCCTGATTATCTTAACTATGTGCTTTTCCATCGTGTAAATTTCTGATTATTTAAAATTAAGAAGTTTTGTTGCTGTGTTCCAGTTCCGGATGGTAATTTCTTTGTAAAAGTTCAAGCCTATAATTTTACTCATCCTACTCTGTGATGCCATATCCGGTTATTCGTTCTATATAGTCCTTAAATTACAAACAAATATGATGCATGAATTGTTTCATTCAAAGCCCGGGTACGTTTTTTGAGGATTACTTTATCTTTACATGCTTGTTCAAGTATTTGTAAAAGAAATGTCAGACAAGAAAAACCACAAAGCGGGCAGCGGATTAAGGGAGCTTTCAAAATTGTACAGATTCCTGAAGCCGTATGGCTGGTTATTTGCCCTTGGCCTTGTTTGTCTGCTGATATCTACCGGCGCGAGTCTCATGTTCCCCAAACTCCTTGGTGACATGGTTGACATTGCTAATAAGGGTGAAATGCCGGAAGGAATACGCCGGACAGGCATATTATTGTTTGGCATACTGACAGCTCAGGCTCTGTTTTCATATACCCGTACAAGGCTTTTTGTTATAGTGACGGAGAAGACCCTGGCTTCCATCCGTCAGTATTTGTACAATCACCTTATCAGGCTGCCGATGTCCTTCTTTTCTGAACACAGGGTGGGAGAGCTGAACAGCCGTATTTCTTCGGATATTTCTTTGCTGCAGGATTCCCTTACCGGCACCCTGGCCGATTTCCTCTCACAGATGCTTGTTATTATCGGCGGTATAACACTCATGATGATAAGTTCCTACCAGCTTACCCTCTTCACGCTTGCTATTGTGCCTGCAATGGCTCTTATGGCTTTCTATTCAGGACGGGCTATACGGCGGTACTCAAAAAAGGCTCAGTCATATGTGGCAGAGTCTAATACGATCGTAGAAGAAACCTTACAGGGGATTCAGAACGTGAAAGCCTTCACGAACGAGGCATTTGAAAGCAGCAGATATCGAGAAAAAACGGACATGGTCGCCCGGACAGGCATCAGGGGAGGCAGATACCAGGCTGCTATTTCCTTTATCGTCCTTGGATTTTTTATAGCTCTTGCAGCAGTAATATGGAGGGGAGCGACCATGATCGCCAATGGGCAGATGAAAGCCGGGGAACTGCTTTCGTTCGTCATTTATTCAGGCTTCATCGGAGGAAATATCGCCGGGATGGCGGGTGTTTACACCCGGCTGCAGAAAACAATAGGTGCTGCTGATAATCTGCTCTTGCTGCTTGATGAACCGACAGAGAAGATCGATGAAGAGTATGTGCCTGACACTTCTCATACACTTCATGGTCAGATCACCTTTGACGGGGTTAAATTCAGATATCCGTCGCGTGATGAGGTCATTGTACTGAAAGATGTTTCCTTCAGCATTGACCCCGGGCAGGAAGTAGCTATCGTGGGCCCGAGCGGTGCAGGTAAATCCACCATAGCATCATTATTACTTAAATTCTATGAGCCCGACGGGGGCAGGATACTCTTCGACAACCGTGACAGCAAGGGGTTTCCTCTCACTGCCGTAAGAGCTCAGATGGCTATNGTGATGCAGGATGTGTTCCTGTTCGGAGGTACCATACGTGAGAACATTTCATACGGCAGACCGGGTGCCAGTGATGAGGAGATAAAAAATGCCGCGATACAGGCAAATGCGTGGGACTTTATACAATTATTCCCTGATAAGATGGACACCACAGTAGGGGAGCGGGGCGTGCAGCTCTCAGGCGGACAGCGCCAGCGTATAGCCATCGCCCGCGCAGTACTGAAAAACCCCAGGATACTTATCCTTGATGAAGCGACTTCTTCACTTGATTCCGAATCTGAAAGACTTGTCCAGGAGGCCCTGGAGAAGCTTATGCAGGGACGCACATCCCTGGTTATAGCGCATCGTCTTTCCACGATCAGAAAAGCAGACAGGATCATTGTTCTCAATGAAGGAACGATAGTTGAGCAGGGCACTCATGCTGAATTACTTGCAAACGGGAACGGACTCTATAAAACACTTACCGAGCTGCAATTTACGACCTGATGAAGGTCGTAAATGAATAGTATGATCATTTGTCTTAAAATATTTACATTTGTATTACACAAAGTAGAGATTATGTTTGAAAATCGAATTTTACCAGTCCTCATATTTATTGTTGCCCTGGTCGCTCCGACAGCATTATCCGGACAGGTACAGGTTGATGTATCAAACCAGAAGGTTGTATCAGGGGGCAAGACCTATTATATACATCATGTGATGAAAGATCAGACTCTTTACTCGATCTCAAAGGCCTATATGGTCCCTATTGATGCTATTACCCGCGAAAATGTGATATCTCCCAACGGGATTCAGACTGACCAGATACTTAAGATCCCTGAATCAGCAGCCATGGCACAGGAACAGGCTAAGGCAGTGCCTCCTGCACAGATAAAGAAACCGCCTGAAATTCAGCCCGCTACACAACCGGAGGCTCAGCCTGCTGTGCAAAAAACCCAACCTGCTGAACCTTCACCGAAGGCGGAGGCAAAGGAATTTAGCATGCATAAGGTTAAGAAAGGGGAGACTCTATATTCGATATCCAGGGACTATAATGTCACTGTTGCAGCCATCATCAGGGAAAATGATGTTCCCCGCAACGAGATTCAGGCCGGCCAGATGCTTAAGATACCCCCATCGGATTTCGAGACTTTTGTGCAGGAGGAACCGGAAGCTGAGACTAAACCTCAGGCTCAATCTCAGAATCAGGCTGCCGCTTTTACTCCTGAAAAAAAACCGGTAAAACCCGAGCCCAAGAAATATCATAAGGTACTAAAAGGCGAGTCGCTTGCAGGCATAGCCAAGAAGTATAATGTCTCAGTTCGTGAAATCAAGGATGCAAATGATGGTCTGCTCTTCCCGATGCCTGGTATGAAGCTTGTGATACCGGTGAAAAGTGGCGAAGAGGCAGACACAACAGTAAAAAATTAATACCGGTTTTTCATTGAAGGCCGATCTGCCGGGACATACAGGATTAAGATTTGAACGAATTAATAACTAACAAGGAACAAACATGAAAGGATTTAAAAGCAACATTGAAAAGGACACCCTGAAAAACAAAAATTTCAGGAAAGTACTGTATACCGCTAAACATATGCAACTGGTACTGATGACTCTTAAAGCAGGTGAGGATATCGGAGCCGAAGTCCACCCCGACAATGATCAGTTTTTCCGTTTTGAAGGCGGTACCGGAAAGGTTGTTATTGACGGAAACAAGTACAATATTAAGAATGGTGATGTTATCATTGTACCTGCGGGTGCAAAGCATAATGTTATAAATACAAACAGTAAGGCAGAGCTGAAAATGTACACCATTTATGCTCCCCCTCATCACAAAGACGGGATTGTGAGGGCCACCAAGGCAGCAGCAGTAAAGAGTGCACCTGAGTTTAACGGAAAAACTACAGAATAAGTCTTCCTGTCCTGTTTCGTCTGCCACCATTCCAGGCATTGGAAAAAAAGCCTTTCCGCAAACGCGGTAAGGCTTTTTTTACCAGTTCAGAACTGAAATCAGATATTATCTCTGTTATCCGGCGTTTGCGATAAATCATTCAATAATTCAACTTATGTTGAACAAAACAATTTTATGGTTGTTTATTGTGACAGAGTATAAAATGTTATTGTAATAATAACTCAAGTAATTATAAATGTGATATTTACAACCTATCTTGTTTTATGCTGAAAAATAAGATTTTTTGCACCCCTGAGCCGGAGATAATTTTCCGGTTTAATAAAGCATTCAATTACAAATTCATTTAAGTCCAAGTCATAAAATGAAGCATGATTTAATAATTATCGGAGGCGGAGTAAGCGGTACCGCATTGCTGTATACCCTCAGCAAATACACAAATTTGAAAAACGTGGGCCTTATTGAGAAATACTCTGACTTTGGATTGGTAAATTCATCTCCCAGGATGAATAGCCAGACTCTGCATTTTGGTGATATAGAGACCAACTATACCCTTGAAAAGGCAAAAAAAGTAAAACGTTATGCCGACATGGTTATGCACTACCTTGAAAATGAGAAGGCAGTCAGGGGCGATGAAGGTATTTTTATAAAAGTCCCCAAGATGGTGCTGGCTGTGGGCAAGGATCAGGTACAAACTTTACGTGACCGCTACCCTTCTTTTGGTCAGCTGTTTCCCAAACTGAAAATGATCGGAAAGGAAGAGATTGGCAGAATAGAACCAAGGATCCTTGAAGGACGTGACCCCGGACAGGAACTGCTTGCACTGTTAACCGAAGACGGCTATACTGTTGATTTCAGAAGATTATGCCGTTCTTTTGCAGATAATGCAAAAGCACTCAACCCTGATCTATCCATTTACTTTTCAACCAGGGTTGAAAAAATAACGCGTGCAGATGGTAATTTCATTATTAAAACTGATAAAGGTGAATTTGAATCAGGAGCTGTAGTTGTCGCTGCCGGAAGCCATAGTCTGATATATGCCAAATCACTTGGATATGGTAAGAATTATTCAATCCTTTCGATGGCGGGCAGTTTCTATACCGGCCCCAGAGTCCTTAACGGCAAGGTCTATACGATGCAGATACCCAAGCTTCCTTTTGCGGCTGTTCATGGCGATCCGGAAGTAAATAATGAAAATATTACCCGGTTCGGCCCTACGGCAAAACCAATATTCTTTCTGGAAAGATACAACTACTCAACATTCTGGGAATACTGGAAAACATTCGGTTTAAGCATAAAGCCTGTTTTAAGCATACTCAAAATATCTTCTGACCGGGTAATTTTCAACTACCTGCTCAAAAATGTTTTTTATGACTTCCCCTGGATTGGGAAAAGATTATTCCTTAAAGAGATTAAGAAGATTGTACCAAACGTAAAGCTTAAAGAGATAAAATTTGCTAAAAAAGTAGGAGGAACAAGGCCCCAGATCATTAACAATGCAACGAAAAAGCTTGAGCTCGGAGAGGCAAAGGTGCTGGGCGAAGGAATAATATTCAATATTACGCCGTCTCCCGGTGCATCAACCTGTCTTGGCAACGCCTTTGAAGACACCTCAAAACTGATGGAGTTTCTTTCCGGCAGGTTTACTTTCGACAGGGTGCAGTTTGAAAAGGATCTTGTTGAAAAGGAGGCTGTTTTCAATATTAATAAATGAAAATACTTTCTTGAATGCTACTTAATGTCGGACTTATAAAATCATTCTACGACAAGCTTCCTCACCTGAACAGAGAGATGAGGAAAAATCTCGGAAAACCTCTCACTTTCAGCGAGAAAGTATTGTATTCCCATTTGTACGACAAAACAGGTTTGAGGTTTTACGAACGTGGTGCCGAATATGCTGATTTTGCACCCGACAGGGTAGCAATGCAGGATGCCACTGCCCAGATGGCGCTTTTGCAGTTCATGATGACAGGTAAAGATACTTCTGCAGTTCCTGCTTCAGTGCACTGCGATCATCTCATAACGGCTAAAACAGGAGCGGCATATGATCTCAGGACTGCAAATGTGGTCAATAAGGAGGTNTATGATTTCCTGAGCTCAATNTGCGATAAATATGATATNGATTTNTGGAAACCGGGTGCAGGTATAATACACCAGATAATACTTGAGAATTATGCCTTTCCAGGAGGCATGATGATAGGCACTGATTCACATACAGTAAATGCAGGCGGCCTCGGGATGATTGCTATAGGCGTCGGCGGAGCAGATGCTGTGGATGTGATGTCGGGAATGGGATGGGAACTGAAATTTCCTGAAATAATAGGAGTCAAACTTACAGGTAAACTGAACGGATGGACTTCAGCAAAAGATGTTATCCTCAAAGTAGCCGGTTTGCTTACGGTTAAGGGCGGAACAGGATGCATCATTGAATACTTCGGAAAGGGAGCAGAGACGCTTTCATGTACAGGAAAAGCAACGATCTGTAACATGGGCGCTGAAGTTGGTGCGACATGTTCGGTATTCGGATATGATCAGACTATGTCACGATACCTCAATTCGACAGGTCGTACGGTAATATCAGATCTTGCGCAGGGAGTAATTGAGCATCTTACAGCCGATCCGGAGGTCTATGCGAATCCCGAAAAATACTTCGATCAGCTTCTGGAGATAAATCTTTCAGAGCTTGAGCCGTACATTAACGGGCCTTTTACTCCGGATCTTGCAACTCCTGTTTCTGAAATGAAGAAGGTTGCAGTTCAGAACGGCTGGCCCCTGAAAGTCGAGGCAGGACTGATCGGATCGTGTACAAACTCGTCTTACGAGGACCTGTCAAGAGCAGCTTCAGTTGCTGCGGATGCAATGAACAAAAACCTTGTGGTAAAATCACTGTTTACAATTACTCCGGGATCGGAGCAGATACGTGCAATAGCCGAGAGGGATGGTTTTCTTGAGACATTTGAGAAAATCGGCGGAACTGTTTTCGCAAATGCGTGCGGACCCTGCATTGGACAGTGGGACCGTGAGGGTGCCGGCAAAAAAGAGATAAATACTATAGTCCATTCATTTAACAGGAATTTTGCGAAAAGGACTGATGGTAATCCTAACACACACGCTTTTGTGGCATCGCCGGAAATAGTGACTGCGCTTGCCATTGCCGGTGATCTTACATTCAATCCTGTTACCGACTTTCTTACAAACAGGAATGGAGAAAAAGTAAAACTGGCTGAGCCCGCAGGACTTGATCTTCCTCTTAAGGGACTGGCCGTTTTTGAGAGCGGATTGCAGGTACCCTCCGGAGATAAAACACGGCTATCTGTAAAAATAAACCCCGATTCAGAAAGGCTTCAGGCTTTGGATCCTTTCCCTGTGTGGAACGGTCACGACTATGAAGGTCTGCCTTTGCTTATTAAAGTTAAGGGCAAATGTACCACTGACCATATTTCAATGGCGGGATTCTGGCTAAAGTACCGCGGACACCTTGATAATATATCGGATAATTACATGATTGGTGCCGTCAATAGTTTCAATCGTGAGACAAATAGTATCCTCAACCAGATAACCGGTAACTATGAACCCGTCCCGCAGGTTGCAAGATTTTACAAAGCCTCCGGAGTAGGTTCCATAGTTGTCGGGGAGGAGAATTTTGGAGAAGGCTCATCAAGGGAACATGCAGCAATGGAACCCCGCTTCCTGAATGTATTAGTAGTTTTGGTAAAGTCATTCGCGAGAATTCATGAGACAAACCTTAAAAAACAGGGTGTTCTTGCCTTGACATTCTCAGACAGAGATGACTATGTCAGGATCATGGAGACTGATAAGTTTGACATTACAGGGCTTAGCGAATTCTCGCCCCTGAAGAAGATTAAAATAGTTATTCATCATGCAAACGGGGAGGAAGAGACGATCTATGCAAACCATTCCTACAACGAAGCACAAATAGAATGGTTTAAGGCCGGAAGTGCATTGAACCTTATTAGAATCTCAAAGAAAAGAAGCTGATATGGCTGAAAAGATCAGAATTGAAAACGGCAAACTGATTGTACCTGATTTCCCGGTGATTCCATTCATCGAAGGTGACGGGACAGGAAGGGATATATGGAAGGCATCGGTAAGAGTATTTGACGCTGCTGTTGAGAAAGCTTTTAACGGCAGGAAGAAAGTTGCATGGAAAGAGGTGCTCGCAGGTGAGAAGGCATTTAAACTCACCGGAAACTGGCTTCCCGATGAAACCATCGCTGCATTCAGGGATTACCTTGTGGGCATCAAGGGCCCGCTTACGACCCCTGTCGGAGAAGGTATGCGATCACTCAATGTCGCCCTGCGCCAGCTGCTTGATCTTTATACCTGCTACAGGCCGGTCAGATACTTCGCTGGCGTTCCCAGTCCGGTTAAAAAACCCGAGGATGTAAACATGCATATTTTCAGGGAAAATACGGAAGATATCTATGCCGGCATTGAATTCATGAATGGTACTCCTGAAGCCACCAGGGTCATAAAATTCCTTATCGATGAAATGGGTATAAGATCCATAAGGTTTCCGGAAACTTCGTCAATAGGTATCAAGCCGGTTTCAAAGGAAGGCTCTGAAAGGCTTATAAGACAGGCCATCATTTTTGCCATAAAAAGGAATTTACCTTCGGTGACGCTGGTTCACAAAGGAAACATTATGAAGTATACTGAAGGGGCATTTATGAAATGGGGATATGCCCTTGCTGAAAGGGAGTTTGGCAATAAGGTATTCACCTGGAACCAGCATAAAAAGATCCTTGCAGAGAAGGGAGAAACTGCAGCATACGAAGCACAGAAGAGAGCAGAACTTGAAGGGAAAATCCTTATTAAAGATGTTATTGCTGACGCATTTCTTCAGCAGATACTTTCCAGACCTGCAGAATACTCTGTCATTGCCACACTGAATCTTAACGGTGACTATATTTCTGATTCTCTTGCTGCAATCGTGGGAGGAATTGGAATTGCACCCGGGGCAAATATCAATTATGAAACCGGCCATGCAATATTTGAAGCTACACATGGCACAGCCCCGAAATATGCCGATCAGGATAAAGTTAATCCCGGCTCTCTAATTCTTTCAGGAGGGCTCATGTTTGAATATATGGGATGGGATGAAGCGGCAAACAAACTATACAGCGGGCTCGAAAAGACCATACAGGCAAAAATGCTAACCTACGATTTTCACAGGCTGACTGAAAATGCAACACTTCTCAAAACTTCAGAATTTGCTGATGCAATAATCTCAAACATTTAAAACCCGCCAATAAAAGGATAAGCATATGGAGGACAATAATTTTTTATCAAACTTAGAGGTATCTGTCAGGGAATCATGCCAGATAGACAGTGCATTATTTGAGAAATATGATGTAAAACGCGGTCTGCGCAATGCCGATGGATCAGGTGTTCTTGTAGGACTGACAAAAGTCGGGGAAGTGGTTGGTTATAAGAAGGAAGGCGATAAGGTTGTTGCTGTCCCAGGAAGATTATTGTACAGGGGAATTCATATTGAGGATATTGTTGCCGGATTTCAGAAAGAGGGAAGGCATGGTTTTGATGAAACAGTTTTTCTCCTGTTGAGCGGCCATCTGCCAAAGAAGGAAGAGCTGAGAGAGTTCTCGGAATACCTGGCTTCCATGCGTGCTCTGCCTGATGATTTTACAAAAGACATGATACTTTCAATGAAGGGTAAGGATGTGCTGAATATTCTTGCAAGATCTGTGCTGGGTTTATATACTCTTGATGAAAAACCTGACAGTATCGCTCTCGATAACATGATAAAACAATCGTTAAATCTTATTGCAAAATTTCCGACTATAGTTGCATATTCTTATCAGGCATTAAGACACCTGTACAAGGGAAAGACTCTTTCAATCCGTCATCCTCAGCCCCAAATGAGTACGGCTGAGAATTTTCTTTTTTTAATAAAGGGTGATTGCAACGGTTTTTCAAAGCTGGAGTCTGATCTGCTTGACCTTCTTCTGGTTCTTCATGCTGAACACGGAGGCGGCAATAATTCCACCTTTACAATGAGAGTTACCAGCTCCTCTGAGACCGATATTTATTCTGCAGTAACTTCTGCTATCGGATCATTAAAAGGGCCATTGCATGGCGGTGCAAATGTCAGGGTTCTTGAGATGATGGAAGATATGAAAGTTCATGTAAAGAACTGGAAAGATGAAGAAGAGGTGAAAGCACATCTTCTAAAGATCCTGAATAAAAAAGCAAATGATTATTCCGGAAAGATATATGGAATAGGGCATGCTGTCTATACCATCTCTGATCCCAGAGCTGCAATTTTAAAAGCAAAGGCAAGAGAACTGGCAATAGAAAAAGGCCGGCTTGATGAATTTGAACTTTACTCACTTGTGGAAAGTCTCACACCTGAAGTTTTCAGAGTGTTCAAAGGAGAAAAATCAACTAAGGTGGTGTGTATCAATGTTGATTTTTATTCTGGTTTTGTATATTCATGCCTTGACATTTCAAAGGAACTATATACTCCTTTGTTTGCTATTGGCAGGGTTTCGGGCTGGTGTACCCACCGTATTGAAGAGCTTACGTTTTCCGCAAAAAGAATCATCAGACCCGCATTTAAAAATGTAATCGAAAAACAGGAGTACATTCCGATTGCAGATCGCAGTTAGATTATTTGGTATTAAAAATTATTCTAAAATGTCAGAACTAGTTCACAAATGTATTGATGACGCCTTCATGAAACTTCTCGAAGGTGATGTCAAGGAAGCTGCAGTATATTTTGAATGTGCAGAGAAGGAAAATCCTGATAATATACACATACTGCTTGAACTTTCGAACGTATATTACATTCTTGGCGAAATGTCAAAGTGTATCAGCTATTATGAAAAGGTGCTGAAGATAAAGCCTGACAGTCCCTATGTCATGTACAAGCTTGGAGTTGCTCAGTACAGGTCCACTAATTTTTCAGCAGCTGTCGATACTTTCAACAACATTATCGCTTCGGGCAAGCATCTGCCCATGACATATCTCTGGCTCGGGCTGGCGTATTACCATCTTGGCAAAGAAGACAAAAGCATAGCTGCCTACAGGAAACTGATTGAGTATTGCCCTGAAACGCTTATGGCGAACTATTACATGGGTGTTGCATTAAAGGCATCGGGTAAATCTGACGAAGCAATTTCCTTCTTCGAAAAGCTTCTTAACAAAACCGACAACCATGTTTCTGCACTTTATCACCTTGGAAGAGCATACATGAAAACATTCAATTACGATAAGGCGAGGATGTATTTCAGGCGGGCTTTGGAACTTGATCCTGAGAACAGGAATGCTTTGGAGATGCTCGAATTTTTGTCTGATGACTGAAAGTATTGATCACTGTCGAACCGGCAGGAAATTGGCTCCCTATGGGAACATGGAGCTTATGAAGTAATTGTTCCGTGCTCTTTCTCCAGCTGATTTTAAAACTTAAGTGCGACACCAATGTTCAGGTAGGCAACACCATATCCGACCTCAACCATGCCAGCAAATTTGTCGCTGAAATAATATCTTGCACCTGCAAACCACGCAAAAGCAAGACCGCTAGAGGACGTTAAG
>JGI24134J36421_10000034_pt1 | contig 32879 bp, 28 predicted proteins | sample BarGraNGADG00312_FD_36421 | JGI IMG/M metagenome (IMG submission 36421) | reverse complement strand
AGCTCCTTCACAAAGTAAAAAGTCATAACAAAGGATGCAGCAAGTTTAAGACCGATACCTGTTAAGAATCCTAAAAGACTACCAAAACCGGCCTTGAAAGCATAACTCAGGTCATCTTTGAATATCATTTCCCCGATAAATGCGCCGATTAACGGTCCTAAAATAATACCAAGCGGACCCAGAAAAAGCCCAACTATCAACCCGATAGTGGCACCTTTAGTTCCGTACTTGGAGCCGCCAAATCTTTTTGTTCCCCACACCGGCACAAAATAATCCAGAACTGTTACTATAACGGTTATAACCCCCAGGGTAATTAATGTAGTAGTCGTAAACTGTCCAAACCTTGTCAGATGAAGTAGAATCAAACCAAGAAAACTAAGAGGTGGCCCAGGTAATACAGGAACCAGGCACCCGATTATCCCTATGATCATAAAAATGATCCCCAGAATAAGGAGTATATAATCTGACATTTATAATATCCTTAGAAAAATGAACTTCAATGAGACCTTCTTACTTTTTGCCAAGGTCTTCAAACTCGACGTTGGTGAACTCACCTTCTGTCAGAGTGCTTTTTTCATTTCCCATTTCAGTAACGGTTGTTGGTTCAGAAGCTTTGAAGTCATCCTTGCCATTATCAATATATGTAACAGCATCTTTTAATCCTTCTGTGAACTTCTCAAAATCTTCTTTATAGAGGAAGATTTTGTGTTTTTCGTAAAACACCTTTCCTTCTTTACCTAAACGTTTCTTACTTTCAGTAATGGTCAGATAGTAATCATCTTTCCTTGTGGCTTTCACATCAAAAAAGTAGGTTCTCTTTCCGGCACGCACCACTTTGGTGAAAATTTCTTCTTTTATGAGTTTTTCATCATGCCCGTTTATGACTTCCTTTATTCCGGCTTCTTCTTCCATTTCTAAGTCAGTTAGTGTTAGGGTTTTGTTTTGTATTGTCAAATGTAACAATTATTTTATCAAATCAAAACCTGCAGGTTATTTGTCCGAAAAGAGATGTCATTTTAAAGCTTTTATGCAAATATTTATATTACAGTGACTATTAGATGGTTAAGAATAAAACATTATATATAAGTATTTATCCTGAAACCAAAATTTTGACAAGTTGTTTTGAGGGAAAGGGAAAAAGAGTACTTTTGCAGCGGAAATTTGAGGTTCTTTATAAATGATAAGCAGAAGATTATTACGTATAAAAGCTCTGATGGCTCTTTATGCTTTTAACCGCAGGGAGGATGAGAATCTTGCCCAGGCCGAGACAGAACTGATGTTCAGCATTGGAAAGAGTTACGATCTTTATCACTATCTGCTGTTGCTTGTTCTTGAAATCGCTGATATTGCAACAGAGAAAATCGATCAGGCTCTTCAGAAAAGAATGCCTTCTGCTGAGGATCTTAATCCGAAACGACGGTTCATTGATAATCAGGTTATCGAACAGATCAGAAAAAACCTGTCATTTAAAAACTATATATCTTCTAAAAAGCTTTCCTGGGTAAATAACTCACATATTCCCCGCTTGTTATATAATAAAATGGTTGTCTGGGAAGAATATGAGGAGTACATGAAGTCGGGAAGCAATAATTATTCATCTGACAAAAAATTCACCATCAGGCTTATCACAGAATTATTTTCAAATTCAGAAGATCTCAAGTCAAACCTTGAAGAACAAAGCATATACTGGAATGATGATATGGAATACATTTCGTCTATGGTTGAGAAGACTCTGAAAAAATTCAAAGCTGATTCAGGAGAAAAAACTCCACTTATGCCTTTGTTTAAAAACGATGAGGATGAAGATTTTGTGAAGATATTATTCAGAAAAGCAATCCTTCATTCAAAAAAATGTTCTGAACTTATCGATAAAAATACAACCAACTGGGAGGTTGACAGGATTGCACTGATGGACATTCTTGTTATGCAGCTTGCTATAACTGAAATACTGGAATTTCCGGAAATACCTGTGAAGGTTACACTGAATGAATACATTGAAATTGCCAAGTACTATTGTACTTCAAAAAGCAGTACATTTGTCAACGGAATTCTCGATAATATAGTAAAAGAAATCAGAGATGAAGGACTTTTTAATAAGTTTGGAAGAGGGCTGGTCGGTGAAGAACCCGCAGACGAAAATTAATGAAGTAACTTATTAAGTATTATGAGAAAGATCATTATAGTATCCCTGGTTCTGATAGCTTTAACCGCCTCGTATTGTGGCAGAGGAAAAAGTTCGAAGTCAGCCAATTCTTCCGCAGCCACTTCTGCCGGAACCAGTGAGATTGTCTTCAGGGAATATCAACACGATTTCGGAAAAGTTGCTGAGGGAGAGAAGATAAGTTATTCATTCACATTTGATAATAAAGGAACTGGTAACCTGGTTATTACTTCAGCAACAACAACCTGTGGATGCACAGTTCCCAAATATGATACAAAACCCATTTCGCCTGGGGCCAATGGAAGTCTTGAGGTAATTTTTGATACTTCAGGAAGAAACGGGATGCAGACAAAAACCATTACTGTTAAGTCAAACGCATCAACACCCGTTGTTTTATTAAAGATAACTGCAGAAGTAGTAACCACTAATAAATAGTAATAATTAATAATTGAGACAATGACCAATTTTGCGTATTTGTATTTAATGGGTCAACCTGCAGGAGCTGCCGGTCAGAGTAACCCGCTAGTAACTTTCCTTCCACTGATTCTGGTTTTTGTTGTTTTCTATTTCTTCATGATCAGACCTCAGATGAAAAAGCAGAAGGATATGAATAGCTATAGAAGCTCCCTGAAAAGAGGCGATAAAGTTATAACCACCGGAGGAGTATATGGAAGAGTATATGAGGTGAAAGACAACTATGTAACTGTAGATGTAGGTGGAGATATCAAACTGAAAATTGACAAAAACGCTCTGCTGAAAGATCCAACTGCAGACGAATAGAAATTAAATTTCTTACAATAAGCCTTTTGTGAAGGGTAAATATGGGATACGGACAGGGAACCTTATGAAGAAGGGGGTAAGAGTAATCAACAGGGATGTTGCTGTTTTTGCTTTCTTTCTATTTCTTTCGTTTATATTCTGGTATCTTAATTCTCTTGGGAAGGAAATTGAAGCCGGTATCAGGTATCAGGTAAAGTACACGAACCTTCCTAAAGAAAGGATCATAATTGAAGAAAAACCATCTGACCTGAATCTTTTTCTAAAAGGTCCCGGTTATTCAATCCTGAAACTCAAAGTATCCGGTAAAAAGGCGCCTGTTATTATTGATATTTCGAAAGTCAATTACAAAAGAGCACCGGGTGGTAAGGCTTTAACTTATTTTATTGTCACATCGGGACTTACAAAAAGCCTGACTGTACAGATGAGATCAGGATGTGAGATTACTTCAATTAAACCTGATACGCTCTTTTTCACATTTGACAGGGTAGCTGAAAACTCATCGGCTATAACTGGCACTAAGGCTGAAAATAAAAAGAACCGATGACCTTTGGTCATGATGTCGATCAGATGATAAAAGAAAGAAAACCTTGGATTAAACTTGGCGTTACAGGTGGTATCGGAAGTGGTAAAACATCTGTTTGCAGGGTTTTCGACGCTCTTGGAGTGCCTGTCTTTTCAGCTGACAGGGAAGCACGGGAAATAATGGAAAACGACATCGCGATCATAAGTGGAATTAATTCTATTGCAGGAAAGGACCTTTATACCAACGGGAGCCTCAATCGGATGGAACTGGCTGCAATTATCTTTAATGATAACGTCCTTTTGAAAAAGGTAAATTCTCTGGTTCATCCAGTTGTTTTTGATCATTTCGGGAGATGGGTATTGGAACAAACAGCACCCTATGTAATTATGGAGGCAGCTATCCTCTTTGAAAGCGGAGCTTCAAAAATTGTTGACAAAGTAGCAACAGTTGTGGCCCCTGTTGAACAGAAAGTGGAAAGGATTATCCGGCGGAATGAACTTTCCAGAGAACAGGTTTTGGAGAGGATGAGGAATCAGATGGATGATGAAGCCAGAATAAAACTATCTGATTACGTAATTCATAATTCCGAGAATGATATGATCATTCCTGCTATCCTGAATATTCATAATGACATTCTGACAATAATTAAAACTCAATCCTGAATATGGGAATCTTTGGAAAGTGGCTGGGTGGAGGGCTTGGCTTCGTAATGGGAGGCCCGATAGGGGGTCTGTTAGGGTTTCTTGTAGGATCTATGATAGACGGTACTACAGTACATACCTCATCCTACACTTCCGGAACCGGCCAGACCAGCCAGGGTGATTTCGGAATGAGCCTGCTGGTTCTTGTAGCAGCGGTGATGAAAGCTGATGGGAAAGTTGTAAAATCCGAGCTCGACTATGTCAAACAATTCTTTGTCAGACAATTCGGTCAGGATTCTGCAAAACAGGCTCTTCTGATGTTAAAAGACATACTCAAACAGGAAATACCTGTGAGGGATGTATGTATCCAGATAAAAGGAAATATGGATTATTCTTCACGGCTTCAATTGTTGCATCTCTTATTTAATGTTTCTCTTGCAGATACTGTGATCCATCCTTCGGAAATTGCTATTATTGAAAAAATCTCAGCATATCTTGGAGTTGCCTCAGGCGATTTTCTGTCGATAAAAAATATGTTTATTCCGGAAACAGATTCTTCATATAAAATTCTTGAAATTGATCCATCTTCTTCAAATGAAGAGGTAAAAAAAGCATACAGAAGAATGGCAATGAAATATCATCCTGATAAAGTAAGTCATCTTGGTGAGGAGTTTCGAAAATCTGCAGATGAAAAGTTTGCAAGGGTAAATGAAGCATATGAAAAGATTAAAAAGGAAAGAAATCTGGTTTAATTTCATTTAGGAAAAAAATCCTGAAAAAAAACCTACATTACATAACAAGGATTAAATTTGTACTCAAATAAGATAAAAGATGATATTAAAAGATATTCTGTCAATTTCGGGTGAACCCGGACTCTTCAAATTTATTGCTCAGGGGAAAAATGCAATAATTATTGAACATCTTGAGACAAAAAAAAGAACCAGTGCATATAGTTCTGCGAAGGTGAGTTCACTTGAAGATATTGCGATTTTTACTGATAAAGAGGATATGCCTCTTGGAAAAGTTTTTGATCTGATTTTCGAAAAGGAGAACGGCGGAAAGGCAATCGATTCAAAAGCAGATGCCGGCAAACTTAAAGTATGGTTTGAGGGAATTCTTCCGGAATACTCAAAAGATAAAGTCTATATGAGCGATATAAAAAAAGTTGCTCAATGGTATAATATTCTTCATAGCCTGAACCTTCTTGTCAAAGAAGAACCTGAAGTAGTTGCGTCTGACTCTGATAAAGAAGAACCGGTTAAGACCGTTGCAAAGAAAAAGAAAAAGACAGCTCCTAAACCAAAAACAGAATAGTATAGAATTTTTTTAGTATTCATAATATCCAAAACGTCATATTTAATATTTTTTGACCCCCTTCCCATCCTTCCCTCACGGGGGAAGGGGTAAATCAAAACCTTTCCCCCCTGGGGGAAATAAGAAAGGGGGTACTCGTTTAAAGAAGACATATGTCAGGATCAAAGAACTTCGGCGGTAATGAGGTAGTTTATAATTATACGGAATCAGGTATTGTAATTGTACCTGTACCATACGACGAAACAAGCACATGGATGAAAGGAGCCGATAAGGGTCCTGATGCCATACTGGAAGCATCTGTCAATCTTGAATTCTACGATATTGAAACTGAATCAGAAGCTCATCTGAAAGGGATTTTCACAATCAATCCGCTACTTCAGAAAGAAACACCTGAAGCACTGGTCGAAGATGTATATTACAGGATTTTGTCTCTCTTATCGGATAATAAATTCCCTGTAATTATTGGCGGAAACCATACCGTCTCAATAGGCGCTTTTAAAGCTTTTTCAGAGTATTTTGAGAATCTTTCCATACTTCAGCTTGATGCTCATGCTGATCTGAGACCGGTATACGAAGAGTCGGAGTATAATCATGCCTGCGCAATGGCAAGGGCACGGGAATTTGCCCCTGTTGTTCAGGTTGGGATCAGGAGCATGTCAATAGAAGAGCTGCCATTCGTTGAAAAGGACAGGATATTCTTTTCGCATTATTTATATTATGATAAGAGTCTTTATAAAAACGCCATTGATAAGCTTTCGGAGAACGTATATATCACCGTCGATCTTGATGTATTTGATCCATCAATAATGCCATCAACAGGGACTCCCGAACCAGGAGGACCGGCATATTTTGAATTGATGCATTTTATGAGAGATGTAATAAAAACCAGGAATGTAGTCGGATTCGATGTTGTTGAATTATGTCCNTCTGATTCGAATAAATCTCCGGATTTTATTGCTGCGAAAATAATATACCAGTTATTGAGTTATCGTTTTGCGAGGTAGATACAGGTCTCAGACCTGTATCTACTCTACCTGGTACATACCTCAATCCTCCTTCTTTGCCTCCTCCCATATCACATTCATCTTATCAAGACTCAAATCATGTAGTGAGATGCCTTTGGTGATCGTCTCTTTTTCAAGATAATTAAATCTCTTAATAAATTTCCGGTTTGTTTTCTCAAGTGCTGCTTCCGGATCAATTCCATACAGTCGTGATGCATTAATAATCGAAAACAGAACATCCCCCAGTTCTGATTCAATTGATTCGGTATTATAGTTTTCAATCTCTTCTTTTAACTCTGATATTTCCTCAAGAACTTTGTCCCATATCTGTTCACGTTTCTCCCAGTCAAATCCGACACCCCTGACTTTTTCNTGGATCCGGTTGGCTTTTACTATTGCCGGTAATGAAGATGGGACACCTGAAAGTACCGGTTTGTAACCATTATTCTCCTTGATCTTGAGTTGTTCCCAGTTCTCCTCAACCTGCGAAGCTCCTGAAACTTTTACATCGCCAAAAACATGTGGATGCCTGTAAATGAGCTTATTGTTGATACCCTCCAGGACATCTGCCATAGTGAAAACTCCTTTTTCAGCGCCAATTTTAGCATAAAAGACCAAATGCAACATTAGATCGCCAAGTTCGTTTCTGATACCATCATCATTTCCCGAGAAAATTGCATCGGCTAATTCATATGTCTCTTCAATTGTGAGTTTACGCAAGCTTTCGTTGGTCTGTTTCATATCCCACGGACAATTAATCCTGAGTTCATCTATGATGTTTAGAAGCCTGTTAAACTCTTCCAGACTTTTGTTTTTATCATTCATTTGTTACGGTTTTAAAACAGGCGGTTAGGAGATGCGGTATTATTTGCAGTATCGATTCTTAACACAGAACCTACTGAAAGATTTAGTACTTCGGATAAATCAGCTCCATTAATTGATATTTCAAGGAGATCGAGCTGATTAAATCTTGCAAGCATCTCATTAACAGGAACATCGCTATACTTTTCGGAAATATGATCCGTGTAGTTTTTATTGCTCTGAATCAGAATCCTGTAGGCTTTATTTTCAAATACCCTGTAAAAAACTTCCTTTGTAATGTTAGAGATTGCGTTTCCATAGGAGTCGATGAAGATAACACTGCCGATTATTACATCTTTATCGATAGTTGCCCTTAACGGAACTCGTTCACTCAGGATTTTAACAGGTTTTCCTAGCTCGGATAGTTTTTTCCCTGCAACAAGTTCAGATGCAGCAGTTGCAAATATTTCGAGTTCGTCTGACGTTCCATGATGGTCTATTTTCACAACTTCGTCAGGATCGGAATTCAGTATCAGATTGAAAATTCCATTGTCTGTTCCAATGAAAAAATGGTCCCTGGCTCGTACAATCAGATGATCCTCATCCTTATGTGCTTCCGAATGAACACATATAATATGAACCGAATTTTTTGGATAATTATTAAAGGTATTTCTTATAATGAAAGATGCTTGTGATATACTAAATGCAGGAATGTTTCCGGCGTTATCGATAATAACTGTTCCCGGACACCTGCTGCTAAGCTTTCCTTTAATGATTCCGTAATAGATATCATCAGGTTTCCACTCTGTTGTCAATGTAATTACCGGCATACGAAAAAACTTATAACAAAGATAATCTTCTAAGGAAAAAATAACCTTACTTTGTACTTTTCAATGAATTTTTTTATGAACTATTTACCATATTACCTCATTTATTTGGAAAAGGGCAGTTAAGTTCATTAATTTTTGTATGGTTTAATGACAGAGATAATTATATTTCTTGAGGATATTGACCCTGTAGTCTTCTTCGGCACAAACAACTCGCTGCTTGATAAAATCCGTAGTTTCTTTCCTAAAATTAAAATCATGGCAAGAGGCAATGAGATAAAATGTATGGGAGAAGAGACAGAGATAACGATATTTGCTGAAAAGTTTAATGAACTGATAGAATATTATCGAAAATATCACCGGCTCGACGAACAGGACATCGAAAAATATCTTTTTGATGCTGAGCACATGAAGTCGGCATCAAATGGAGAATTTGAACAGGTTATCATTTTTGGGACAAGCGGAAAACCTGTTCGCGCACGCACCGTTAACCAGCTGCAACTGGTAAATGATTATAAAACCAATGATCTCATTATTGCTGAGGGACCTGCCGGTACCGGTAAAACATATACATCTATTGCACTGGCAGTGAGAGCGTTGAAAGATAGAGAAGTTAAAAAGATTATTCTTACCAGACCGGCTGTTGAAGCGGGTGAAAGACTTGGCTTTCTCCCGGGCGATATGAAAGAGAAACTTGATCCTTACCTTCAGCCTCTTTATGATGCCCTGCATGATATGTTGCCATTCAAGAAGCTGGAAACATGGCTGGAAGACGGTACAGTGCAAATAGCCCCGCTGGCTTTTATGAGAGGNAGGACACTTGAAAATGCTTTCGTAATTCTTGATGAAGCACAGAATGCCACTGTCAGCCAGCTTAAGATGTTCTTAACCAGGATGGGTGTAAGTTCAAAATTCATTATGACAGGTGATACTACCCAAATTGATCTACCCAGAAAAAATGATTCCGGTCTGCTGATGGCAATGCGTATTCTGACCAATATCGAAGGCATATCAATAATAAAATTCGACGAAAGGGATATTGTCAGACATCAACTGGTTAAGAGAATTGTAAGGGCATATGAGAATGAAGAAAACGAATCCGATAAACTGAAAAACATTAATAAAAAATAACATGGTCACGACGATTTTAAGCTCAAATTACAACTTCCCTGGCCAGAAGAGCATTTACAAAGGGAAAGTCAGAGATGTCTATGATATAAACGATAAATACCTTCTGATGATAGTATCTGACAGGATTTCGGCCTTTGATGTCGTCCTTCCCAGAGGTATACCCTATAAAGGACAGGTNCTTAANCAGATAGCTGCAAAATTTCTGGATGCAACAAGTGATATTGTTCCAAACTGGAAGATCGCAACTCCGGATCCAACTGTGACATTTGGACATAAATGCGAACCATTTCCGATTGAAATGATTGTAAGGGCCTATCTGACAGGTAGTTCGTGGAGGGCTTATAATGCAGGTGCAAGGGAGATCTGTGGCATTAAAATTCCTGATGGAATGAAAGAGCATCAACGCTTTATGACGCCCATTATTACTCCTACAACCAAAGCTGAACAAGGCAAACACGATGAAGATATTTCCCGGTCCGAAATAATAAGCAGCGGACTTATTTCTAAAGAAGACTATACTCTGATTGAAAAATATGCAATGGATATATTCCTGAGAGGCTCTGAGATAGCTTTGCGACATGGCCTGATTCTTGTTGATACAAAGTATGAATTTGGTAAAAAGGACGGGAAAATTTACCTTATAGATGAGATCAATACTCCTGATTCATCGCGCTATTTTTATCTGGATACATACCAGGAACGTTTTGATGAAGGATTTCCTCAGAAACAATTGTCGAAAGAATTTGTCAGGGAATGGCTGATGGACAATGGTTTCCAGGGGAAATCAGGGCAGAAAGTCCCTGAAATGACAGATACCTTTGTGAATGAAGTATCTGAAAGGTATATTGAACTTTATGAAAAGATAACAGGTGAAAAATTCATCAGAGCTGATATTAGTAATGTTCCTGAGCGAATTGAAAAAAACTGCAGAGCATTTCTTAAATCATTTTAAACCGGAAAGNGACTAATAAATAAATCTAATGAAAATTATCAACTGGATTAAACTCCTGCCAATATTAATATCTATTCTGATCTGCAATAATAATGTTTATTCCCAGGTTGTTGTTGAGAGATCAAAAGATAAAGTAATTATTTCCGGGATCGCTTATTATATACATCAGGTTAAAAAAGGAGAAACTGCATATTCCATTTCAAGAGCTTACAATATTACTGTTGAGGATCTGACCCGGGAGAATCCTCCTGCAGTTTATGGTGTAAATGAGGGACAAACACTCAGAATTCCGGTTAGAATGGTTACCGACGCAAAACCTTCACAAACTGTACCTGTTAGAAGAGAACGCGATGAAACCAAATTCATATNTCATAGCCTGAGACCCGGAGAAACAGTTTACTCTCTTTCGAAAGCATACGGCGTTTCTGAAGATGAAATAGTACAGAGTAACCCTGGAATAGATATTAATAAATTATCTGTAGGTGTTGAAATAGCTGTTCCAAAGAGGGAGTTCATGAACAACCAGCAGAAATTTGATGATCAGGAAAAAAAGTATATTTTTCATAAAGTGCTTTCCGGGGAATCACTCGCGTCTATTGCTAAACAATATGGATATACCGTAAGACAATTACGGAGGGAAAACAGGGACTTAAGGTTTCCTCAGGTTGGTGATTTTGTAAGGATCCCGGNAGGTAAAATAGCTGAAATACAGGAGATTGAGCAGGTCAAAGCCGATACTGCTCCAGCTATTATAGAAGAACCACCGGTTAGTATTGAGAGATCCGCAGGATTTACTCCCGTGAAAGATCTCAAAGGGTCATTAAATGTAGCTGTACTGCTTCCTTTTTATTTTAAGGAGAACGTCAGGCGGACAGAAATAGACTCTTCCAAGATGGTGAAAGGTAAGAAAGCATACAAAATGAATAAAATGCAGAATGACTGGATCTACCCGGGCAGCATTGATTTTCTGGAAATGTGGGAAGGAATATTGCTTGCTTCTGATACATTGAGTACCATGGGATTGAACATAAATCTGCATCCATACGACATAGAACAGGATACAATTGAAATTTCAAAACTAATCCTGACAGGAAAACTGGCTGATATGGATCTTATCATCGGACCTGTTTATTCAAATAATCTCAGTATTGTTTCTGCGTACGCGAGAGACCTGGGTATCCCTGTAGTATCGCCGGTTCCACTTTTCAATAATTCTGCTTTGGTAAAAAATCCGACTCTGTTTATGGCAAGCTCTTCACTTGAAATTGCCCAAAAAGCACTTGCAAAAAAAATAAGTGAATTTTATGATCATAATATTGTATTTATTCATGCTGATACTACAGGGGCTGACGAGGATGTTATGAGATTTAAGAATTTGATATTTAATGAGTTGAGTTTTAAACTTCCCTATGAAGATATTAAGTTTAAAGAATTTAAATTCTATTCCAGGGCTATGTTTAACAGTGACTCTATAAACAGATTAAGTCATGCACTTTCTGAACAATCTAACAATATCGTTATCATAGCTTCAGAAGAGGCTCCTGTAATCAGTGAGATAATAGATAATGTCAGCGGTCTTTCACGAAAATTTAACATAAAACTATTCGGATATCCGGTTATCAGAGATCTTGACAGAATCGATCAGAAAGAACTCTTCGATATGGATCTTATGGTCTATTCTCCAAACTGGATTGATTATTCGAGGAATAATGTAATACAGTTTAATTCAAATTTCAGGCGAAAATTTCTGACACAACCCTTAGAAAAAAGCTATGCATGGCAGGGTTTTGACATTGCTTACTACTTTTTAAGTGGATTGGCTATGCACGGAAAGAGTTTTATTGAGCATCCTGAGATACATAATCCTGAGCTTTTACAAAGTGAGTATGACTTTAAGCGAAAAGATACTGGTGATGGTTTTGAAAATCAGAAGCTCTTTATGATCAGATATACAAAAGATTATATAGTTAAGTTAATTGAGGAGAATGATAGTTATCAGCAAAAATGATTCTTTAAAAAGTTTAAAGCATGGATAACAGAATTGCTTCTGTGTTAATAAAAATTAACAATCGGGAATATTATAAGGTCATTATTTGTCTATCTGTTGAAGTATGATCCACGAGCCGTACAATGTAATCGAGGAAAATAAACTTGTAAGGGCATCCCTGGATGGCGATAAAAAAGCATTTGGAGAAATAGTAAACCGCTATCAGAAAATGGTTGCACGTACGGTTAAAGGTATGCTTGGAGACACTGTTTTTGCAGAAGATATTGGACAAGAGGTATTTATAAAACTTTTTTATTCATTACCGGAGTTCAGGGGAGAATCAAAACTTTCAACTTATATCCAGAAAATTGCTGTGAATCTGACTCTGAATGAGATAAAAAGAAGAAAAAGATTCTTTTCCATGTTTACTCATAAAGCAAACAATGAAATGCATGAATTTGAAATTGCAGATCATGACATTGAAGAAAGAAAAGAGGCATCGGAAATAGTAAATAAAGCATTATTGNCTATGGATCCAAAGTTTAGAATAATAGTAACCATGCGAATGCTTCAGGGATATTCCACCAAAGAGACAGCAGAAATACTTGATCTGCCTATCGGAACGGTACTTTCAAGGTTGTCAAGNGCACAGGAACAGTTAAGAAATATTTTAGAAAAACTATAAATAAAATGAACACCTCGGAGATTAAAAAATTGATAATGAGCTCACTGCGTGAGGATGCCAATACCCGTGAGGTTTCCAGGAGGATGGAAGAGGAGGGCATATCGTATAATTTTAGTGAGAAATTCGGAGATAAAGTCCTTGATAAACTATTTTCTGCAGGATTGACTGTAAAACGTGAAGTGGAGTTTGTAAAATACATGAATTTTGCTTTCTATCGCATTGCACTTACCGGAGTAGCTGCTATTGTAATTCTGCTCATTTCTATCTTTCTCATGCAAGGCTCCCTCTCTTTTAATTCATTCCTTGGAATTAGCGATAACTACGATGAAAGTATTGTTTGTCTGTTAACCGGAAATTAGTATAAAATGAAAGCAAGATCAATCATAGTTATTCTGTTAACTTTAGTAATAGGTTTCGTTCTGGGGATGCTTACTTCTGCCCAGATAAGATATCATAAACTGAAACCCGTAAGGGTGTTTTTTTCAGAAGAGAGATTCAGGGATGGATTTTACCGGACTATTCAACCCGATGGGCAACAGAAAGCAAAAATTGACCTGATTCTTGATAAGTATGCAAAAATAAACAGTGATTTACAAAATAATTTCAGGAAAGAACTTGATGCCAGTATGAAGGATTTCAGGAAAGAGCTTGATTTAAACCTGTCTAAAGACCAGCTGGCAAGGTTAAAAGATATGGACGAACGTCGTCAGGAAATGTCAAGACAAAACAGGAAAAATCATGATAATGATACTCTTAATATGAGAGATGGCAGGCGACATAACCCCAATGGGAGACCATCACCCGATGGACCACCGCCTCCTTTCCATAATCATGATACCACCAGACTACCCGATTTTAAATAGAAGGTAATCTAAAAGGATTGGCAAATCGTCAGGACTGACCCCGAGAGAGATCAGTAAAGGTTTGTCTTCCGAAAAAATTGATACAAATTGCTCTCTTGACAATTCACCACTTAGTATACTCTGTATGTAAAGATCAACTGCTTCTTTCTTTTTTCCCCTGCATAGTGCCAGATGACCCTTATTTATCTGATCATGTGCATTTAGTTTTCCGGCAGATAGACGATCATAATATTTTTCCGACTCATCAAATCTTCCAAGTGCAAAATAACAAAATGCTATAGGCCTTAAAATCTTAAGGTTACCCGGTTCTTTATATTCAACCGTGAAATAGTATTTTAGGGCTTGTTCATAATTCTTAACGTCAAGGTAACAATGTGCTGTCATTATTACAGTATGAATATTTTCCGGCTCAAGATCATACGCCTGCAGATAATACTCCAAAGCTTCTTCATTTTTTCCAAGCCTGCGCAGACATAACCCTATTTTCTTGATAGTCCAGACTTTCCTGTCAATTAGTTCCGCTCTCCGGTAATACTTTAGTGCATCTTCATAATCGGCGCTTTCCTGGTAACAATATGCTATCTTTTCGTATAATTGTACATCCGAAGGCTTCTCATTCGCCTGTTTCAGGAAAAGTTGAAGAGCATCATTATAAAAGTTTTTACTGAAAAAATAGTCTGCCAGACCGGCTTCAGCTTCCGAAGCATTGCATGTCATCCTGAAAAATTCTGAATTGTAAATATCCAGTTTCCCGATAAACAGATCCTCGAATTCTTTTTTATAGGGTGATAGTTTAAAAAATCTGTAAATATCCTGCAGATACTGTGTAATGGTTGTTCTGAATACTTTATAAGGATCGGTTGCCGATTCTTCATCGTTTAATTGTTGCAACCCTTCAAGTTCCATACGGAATACCTTTAACATCATACTTTTCTGTGATGAAGGGAGATGTTTTAAATTCAGAAGCAATGAATACTTGTCTGAGTTGCAGATAAAAGGAGTCTTGTATAATGCCTCTGCCAGTTCATTTGTCCCCGGACCAAGGATCTCATCCCTGTATATATCATCAACTGTCTCATGGTCGGGATAAAAAGGAACAAACCAATTCTGGAAGTCTTTAAAAAAGTCAAAATGCTTCATATTGGCAAAAGCTGACATATAAACATCGGCGCCTTCCATCTGGAGTTTTGTAAGTTCCTCCATTGTCTTGAATATTTCTTCCGAATCACTGAACATCTCTGCCCAGTCAGGATTCTTCTCTTCATTTTTATCTTTTGGAAGAATGTTATCGAGATCAAGTTTTTCCTCGATCATAGGTTTTAGCCTGGCAACCTGGGGTAAGATCTCTTCCTGAAGTTTTTTGCTGAGGTTCTCTGTTTCCCGCGATCTGATAATCTGCAGAACAATTATCCTGCAATGCTCCTTAAACTTATTGTTCTGGCTCATTTCCCTGATTCTGTCGGTAATTTCAGGATACAATAATATCCTCCCGTTATAATAATGTAAATTCAGGATCAGACCCGACAGAGCCCTTTCCATAACCTGTTCCTGACCTGATTCATAAAGATTTATCAGATGGAAAAGCTTTTCTGATTGGTATGTTCTGAAAGAACTCAAGGTAATGGCAGTTGTGAAAATACTTGCTTCAAACCACCTGAATTTGCCCGATTTCAGAATAATATTGATAAGACTGTTTTCAGCCTCTCCATAATAATCTGTTAACCAGAGGTGGTTGAAAATATTTTTAATAAGCTGTTTGTGTTTTTTCGAGATCTCCGAATCGGGATTTGGATTAATCTCATTACTCAATTTCAACCACTCATCAAGCTCCGATTTAAACAGCAGGTCATCAACAGTTTCCACAATTGTTCTGCCACTGAGTTTCATCTCTTTTTCGGCTTGCTGCTTTACCCAATATGTGTGCCATCCGGAATTATGTGACAATATGTCCTGTCTCACCCTGTCGGATAGACCAAGAATAGACTGAATGAGTTTAAGATATATCTTATTTCGCTCGGGATCTTTTATTCCTTCAATAGTATAGGTGAGCATATTTCTATAGGTCATTTCTATATTATCATACTCATCACGCATATCACCAGATGCCGAATTGGCAATCATATCGGCAAGAATATCAAGACTTTGCTTTATTTTTTTTTCAGAAACAAGGTTGCAGAGTCTTTTGTGTTGTTGATTTACATTTGATACATCCATATGTTTTCTTCTTTTGAAATGATATCTGACAAAAAATCATTTCATAGTATATAAATCTTCTATGCAACAATCAGACCGTTTAGGAAAATGAACTTGAAAATTACCAACTTCTCACTTTTTTATTTTTACCTNTCCCTAAATCCCCCGCTGAAGCGGGGCAGGCTCTGCCCCTCGGGGGATGAGGTAAATAAAATATTGAGAGAAAAGTGTATGAGAATGAATCAGGCTATTCTTCAGAAATTATACCCAATACTTATATAGCCTTTAATTTTATGGAAATATTTTTCCCTGTTATAGTTTCCATACATTACTCCAACCTTTATCGGACCGATAATTGACATATAACCTGCACCAACACCGAGTCCGGTAAGCAATGAAAATCCTTTGTTACGGTTAACTTCCTGGATAGCAAAGATGTTAGCCATAAAATTCATATGCAGGTTCTCAAAGAGTACTATATCGAGACCCGTTCTGAAACCTGCAANTTTTTTTACCGGAATTTCATTTGAATGGAAACCAACCATTGGGACTGACCTTTTATTAACCGATTCAAATCCACCAANAAGATAAAAATGGTTCTGTGCTGAAACTGAATCGGTATCAGTAATTAAAAGAACATCTCCCCCGAATAAAAATGTAACTCTGCCGGGAGGGGAGTAATAATGGTTAACAGATCCATGGAATGTATAGAATCTATTAAAGATGAACTCCCCATTATTTTTCCATTTGAATTCTACTTTTGATGAATCAGTTTTTAATCCTGCAGACACGAGTTTAGATGTGCTTACTGATATGTTAATAATTGTTCCCTTGTCAGGAAAATGTTTATTATCAAGGCTATTAACCTGATAATCAAAAGCTGTAGTTAAATAATTGTATGAAAGGTTTTTCAGATGAATATCAGAAATATAATGTAATACNAGGTTCAGTTTCTCATAGTCTACAGAAATACTCATCATATTATTAAGTCCTATTCTCCTGTTGATTGACAGTCCGGGTGTGAAATTCCTGCTGAGCACTTCCCCTTTATCACCTCTTATATCTAACATAGGTATCAGGGTATTATCGGAATATAAATTTGGCGAAAATCCGAAAATCTGGTTTCTGTCGATGAACTGGAGATAATTTAATTCAAACTTGTAATACTGGCCTATNCGCGAACCAAAATTGATTACAGATCTTTGAGTTAAAAGATTCTTAACCGACATTTCAAATATGAGTCCGGAAAGTAGTGAATTATCATAGTGTACAGATCCATAAAGCATTGCCTGAGGTTTCTCGATACAATCGATAACAAGTATAAGGGAATCATTCCGGGGAATAACCTTGAATTTCACTTTGTCAAACCATGCTTTACCATACAGAAGTTCAATCCTGTCGGTCAGCAGATGTTTATCAACTTTTTTTTCAGTATTGATGTCCAGCACACCAAGTATCTGTTCATCTGAATAGCTTTTATTACCCTTAATTTCAATCTTGTTAAAAATATATGTTTGTTTATCAAGAATATTGACTATTGGTTTTTGAGCGCCAATACGGTTAAGTGAGTCTGCAAGTTTCCTGAAGTACTTTTTATATGGAAGTGCTGCCGCATAGCCCCTTTGAATAAGTGAATCCACATTTTCAAATCCAAAGATTGAAAATCCCTGAGTATCGGGCATGATGAGCACATCAACCAGTTTTTTCTGCTCTTCAAAATCATCCAGGCTTCGGAACATTGCTATCTGCTCCATTATTCCGGAAACTGATTGAAGTTTCTCTTCTTTATAACCATTGAAACCGACATAGGATCCGATTACAATGTCAGCTCCCATATCCCTGACCTCAGATGCAGCAAAATTTCTTATTAACCCGCCATCAAGAAGAAGCAGACTATCAATCTTAAGGGGAGTAAAAATTGACGGAACTGCAAAGCTTGCCCTTATTGCATCTGGCAGGTACCCGGTTTTTAAGTTTATTTTTTTATAGGTTATTATATCAGTTCCCAGGCACATGAAAGGAATCGGAAGCTTTGAAAAATCATTTATATCAGCGGCAGGCCAGGCAAAGTAACTAAGAGTATTTTCTACCTGTTGCCCGTTTATAAGACCAGAGGGNAGTACTACTTTTCTGAATGACAGTGGCAACGAAATAGCGCTATTGGAAAAATGGGATTTTTCGAGAAAAATCACTTTGTTTTCCGGGATCTTATTTGACAGAATAACTTTCCAGTTTATGCTTTTCAGAATCTTGTAGAGGCTATCTGTTGAATACCCTAATGCATACATACCACCTATAATGCTACCCATACTGACCCCCGTGATATAGTCAGGTCGCAATCCGGCTTCTTCCATAACCTTAATAACTCCGAGATGAGTTATTCCATGCGCACCGCCTCCACTGAGAACAAGACCTACTTTTGGTCTTATGGAGATTTCCTGAGCTGATAAATTAACCGTGTAGGTAAAAATGAAAAGACAGAAAAAGGAATTTATTAATAAAGTTCTCTGAAAATACTTTGTGAGTGAATCAGACTTCCAGCTCATATAAGGCAAATTTTAATACTGCTGATTATTAGCACATTTATCAGCAAGATAGTTATTTTAGGTAAATTTACGGCGTGAAAACACAATCAATTTATAATAAAAAATGGCTGCCCACCACTAATAAAGAGGTAGGGTTATTTGGGTGGGATGAAATAGATGTTATTATCTTCAGTGGTGACGCTTATGTTGATCATCCATCATTCGGTACAGCGGTAATCGGAAGAGTAATTGAGGATGAAGGATTTCGTGTGGCAATTGTACCACAGCCAAACTGGAAAGACGATTTAAGGGATTTTCGTAAACTGGGTAAACCAAAATACTTTTTCGGGGTCACTGCAGGGAATATGGATTCAATGGTCAACCATTATACTGCCGCCAGGCGTCTGCGGTCCGATGATGCATATACACCAGGAGGTAAAGCCGGGTTCAGGCCAGATTATCCGACTATTGTTTATACTAAAATTCTCAAAGATATATTTCCTGATGTTCCGGTTGTCTTAGGAGGCATTGAAGCTTCCATGAGAAGGCTGACACACTATGATTACTGGNCAGATAAACTGGAGCCTTCCATACTTGTGAGCAGTGGAGCAGACATGTTGATTTATGGAATGGGAGAACAACCTTTAAGAGAGCTTTTAAGACTTCTTTCGAAAGGGGTTCCGTTTTCATCATTAAAAACAATTCCTCAGACGGGCATCGTATTAAAACGGAATGAACCATTGCCTGTACAGAAAGGGTGGAAGGATATCACTCTCCAGCCATTTGAAAAAAGTCTGAAGGATAAAGCAGTATTTGCTGATAATTTTATAAAGTTTGAAAAGGAATCGAATAAAATCGGATCTGCCAGATTAAACGAAGATTCTGCAGATTTGAAAGTAATAATTAATCCGCCATTTCCCACCATGGGGGAAGAAGAAGCTGACCGCTCTTTTGATCTTCCNTATATGTATTTGCCTCATCCACGTTATAATAAGAAAGAAGATATACCTGCTTATGAGATGATAAAATTCTCAGTGAATATTCACCGCGGGTGTTTTGGAGGATGTAGTTTCTGTGCAATAGCTGCTCACCAGGGGAAACAAATTATAAGCAGATCAGAAAGGTCCATCCTGAGCGAAGTTGAAAAAATCTCCCGCCTGCCTGATTTTAAGGGTTATCTGTCAGACCTGGGAGGCCCGTCTGCGAACATGTACAGGATGAAAGGCAACGATATGAAACTTTGTCAGGTGTGCTCAAGGCCCTCCTGCATCTGGCCTGCAATATGTAAAAATCTGAATACCAGTCATAAACAGCTTACCGATCTATATAAGAAGGTAGACAGGATGGAGGGGATCAAAAAATCATTTATCGGAAGCGGAATACGTTACGACATACTTTTTCCTGAATGGAACAAGAGTGCCGGTAAGGATGAAAGGGATTTTCTAGAGGAATTAGTTACAAATCATGTATCGGGTCGGCTAAAAGTAGCTCCTGAGCATAGTTCACNAGGAGTATTGTACGAAATGCGAAAGGTTTCTTTTGACCTCTTTAAAAAGCTGATGAAGAGGTTTGATAATATTATTAAAACACATGATCTTAAATATCAGCTGATTCCTTATTTCATCTCTTCACATCCCGGATGTACAGATGCAGATATGAAAGATCTTGTGGCGGAGCTGAAAAGCCTGAGGATCCGACCGGAACAGGTTCAGGATTTTACACCAACTCCAATGACACTTTCAACACTGATGTATTATACCGGACTTGATCCATATACCCGGAAGAAGGTTTATGTGGCTAGGAATATTGAGGAGAAACGGAGACAAAAGGAGTCTTTTTTCTGGTATAAAAAAGGTGCAACGGTGAGATGGCACAAAGGCGCAATGGCACAACTGCACAGCGGCAAATTGGTTGGAAAAGTGAGAAGGGGATTGCCACGCCCTCCTGCGTCGGGTTCGCAATGACAGTGCAAGTAATAATAATTGGTTATGGGATTGAAACGTACATAATAAAGTTGGTGGTCATTGCGAGGATCCGCCAACTGGCGGAGGATTTTGTATTTTTCAAACCGCAATCTCCGATCCACAATCCCAATCAATTATTCGTATTCTTTTAAAATGTTTTTAACGTCATCCGGAGCAACCCTGCCATAGGTCTTGTCACCTACGAGTACAACCGGTGCAAGACCGCAAGCGCCTACGCATCTCAAACTGGATAAGGAAAACTTGTTATCTTTTGTCGATTCTCCTACCTGAATTCTCAGCTCTTTCTTAAACTCATCAAGGACTTTTTCTGCTCCCCTGACATAACATGCTGTACCAAGACATATACTGATTGGGTGTTTACCTTTTGGAGTCATTGTAAAGAATGAGTAGAAAGTTACTACTCCATAAATCTTTGCAACCGGCATGNTGAGGCCATCAGAAACGACCTCCTGAACCTCAGCCGGAAGATAGCCGAAATGTTCCTGGCATGTGTGAAGAACGTTTATAAGTTCCTGGGGATCATTATTAAAAGTAGCACATACTCCTTTTATAAAGTCCACATCTTCTTTTCTTAATTCAATTTTTATATGAGACATAACCGTGAATTTTATTATTGTCGAATATTCTAATACTATTTTTTAATCATGATCTTTTTCTTCTTGTCAAAATAATGAGTGTGAAGCAGATGGTGAGATTTTTCACTTCCCGGTTTTCCAAGAAACTCATCATAAAGTTTTATTATGAATGGATTTTCGTGTGATTTTCTGAGCGGCTTTTTCCTGTCCTCTGTATAAAGTGCAGTTGCTCTGGACTTGATAACCTCCGAATTGCCATGGTGCAACGGTTGTCCGCCTCCACCGATACATCCTCCNGGACAGGCCATAACCTCTATTGCATGGAACTGAGATTTTCCTGATCTTACATCATCGAGAAGTTTTCTTGCATTACCGAGTCCATGAGCGATTCCAATATTTAAAGGAAGGCCATCAAAATCTATTGTAGCTGAACGCACACCTTCCATGCCTCTGAGTTNGGTAAAGTCAAGTCTTTCAAGTTTTTTACCGGTATAGAGTTCATATGCTGTACGGCAGGCTGCCTCAATAACTCCACCTGTTGCACCAAAGATCACACCGGCTCCAGTTGATTCACCCAGCGGGGAATCAAAATCTTCATCATTTAGAGTTTTGATATCGATATTAGCCTGTTTGATGAATGATGNAAGTTCCCTTGTTGAAATTGAAAAATCAACATCAGGATTACCATCGACTGAGAACTCATCTCTCTGACATTCATATTTTTTGGCAAGACATGGCATAATTGATACAACAACCATATCCTTACGGTTTACACCGATCTTATCTGCAAAGTATGTTTTGGCAATTGCGCCGAACATCTGTTGTGGTGATTTTGCCGTTGACGGAACATCCTTGAGATCGGGAAAATATTCCTCAAAGAAATTTACCCAGCCCGGGCAGCACGATGTAAGTATCGGGATCTTAGCACTTTTATCTCCTTTCAGGTGCCTGCTCAGCCTGTCAAGAAGTTCAGTACCCTCTTCCATTATGGTAAGGTCAGCAGCAAAGTCAGTATCAAATACATAATCGAATCCCAGAGCCCTGAGAGCTGCAGTCATTTTACCTGTCACCAGTGTTCCTGGTGCCAGTCCGAATTCTTCACCGAGAGCAGCACGGACAGCTGGAGCAGTTTGTACAACAACGGTCTTCGTAGGATCTACAAGAGCTCTCAGCACCTGCGGAACATGGTTGACTTCAGTCAAAGCACCGGTTGGACAAACAGATACACATTGTCCGCAATAGGTACATGTCGAATGTTCCAGATTCTGTTCAAATGCGGGAGCCACAGTTGCCATAAAGCCTCTGTTAACAGCCGATATAGCGCCGACAGTCTGAACCTCATTGCACATCATCTCACATCGACGGCACATAATACATTTATCAAGGTCTCTGATAATTGACGGGGAAGTGTCTTTCCTGTATGTGGAAACAGCCGCATACTCAGCACCCGGTATATCTCTAATTCCCAGGCGGTGAGCCATTGCCTGAAGTTCGCATGTGCCTGATTTTGAACATACCAGACAATCTTTAGGATGGTCAGAAAGGATAAATTCCATTACAGTCCTGCGTGCATTCAGAACCCTGGGAGTGTGAGTTTTGACCACCATCCCGGGCTCACATTTTGTAGAACAAGTCGGAGCAAGGTTTCTTCTTCCCGAAACTTCTGCAACACAAATACGGCAACCNGCAGGTTTATTCTCAATGTTCATATCATGCAGCTCCATATAACACAGAGTAGGAATATCAATTCCCAACTCCCTGGCAGCTTTATATATTGTAGTACCCCTTGGTACATCAATCTCTTTATTATCAATTGTGAGCTTAATTGTTTCCATTATTATTTTGATTATCTGATAAATATTGCATCAAACTTACATTTCTCCATACAGGCACCGCATTTTATGCAGATAGAAGTATCAATAAGATGAACTTCTTTTCTCTCACCTGAGATAGCATTTACAGGACAAACCCTTGCGCATGCAGTACAACCAACACAATTTTCAGCATTTACTACATATTCCATCAGGCTTTTGCACTGACCTGCCGGACACTTCTTATCAGTTACATGTGCAACATACTCATCATAATAGTTATCCATCATGGAGAGCACGGGGTTTGGTGAAGTTTGTCCCAGACCACACAGGGCAGTATCTTTTATAACCACACTCATGTTTTTCAGTCTGTCAAGATCTTGCAAAGATCCTTTGCCTTCACATATCTGTCCAAGAAGCTCATGTAACCTCTTGTTCCCTATTCTGCACGGGGCACATTTCCCGCATGATTCTTCAACAGTGAACTCAAGGAAGAATTTTGCCATTGAAACCATGCAATCATCTTCATCAAGTACAATCATCGCTCCTGAGCCCATTATCGATCCGGCTGCTATAAGGTTATCAAAGTCTATGGGAGTGTCGAGATGTTTTTCTGAAAGACAGCCTCCTGACGGACCTCCCGTCTGAATACCTTTAAATTTTTTACCATTTCTGATACCTCCTCCGATCTCGAAGATCACTTCTCTGAGTGTGGTTCCCATCGGGACCTCAATCAGTCCGACATTGTTGATCTTTCCTGCAAGTGCAAATACTTTGGTCCCTTTTGACCTTTCAGTTCCGATACTGCTAAACCATTTTGCTCCTTTCAGGATTATTGCCGGAATTGCAGCAAAAGTTTCAACGTTATTAACATTTGTAGGCTTGTTAAGATACCCTGCTTCTGCGGGGAAGGGTGGTTTTACGGTAGGCTCTCCACGAAGCCCTTCCATGGAATGAATAAGAGCAGTTTCCTCGCCGCATACAAATGCGCCGGCGCCGTAACGAAGTTTTATATCAAAGTTAAAACCGGTACCAAATATGTTATTGCCAAGTAATCCATTTTCTCTTGCCTGGTTTATTGCAATCTTTAGTCTTTCAATTGCAAGGGGGTATTCGGCACGAATGTAGATCAATCCGTTGCTTGCACCTATACTGTATCCGCAGATGGCCATTGCTTCGAGAACAGAGTGCGGGTCACCTTCAAGGACAGAACGNTCCATAAATGCTCCGGGATCACCTTCATCGGCATTACATACCACATATTTCTCATCGGACTNGTTTTTACGGGCCAGTTCCCACTTAAGGCCTGTTGAGAAACCGGCACCACCACGACCTCTTTGACCTGAATCTTTAACCTCTTTGATAACTTCTTCAGGAGTCATTGTAGTTAATACTTTTCCCAGAGCCTGATAACCGTCACGGGCAATATACTCATCAATATTCTCGGGATTGATAAAACCGCAGTTGCGGAGAACTATCCTAAGNTGTTTTTTGAAAAAACCCATGTTTTTTGAATCAGATATGGGTTCCCTGGTTAAAGGATCCTTGTATAAAAGTCTGGTCACCTTCTTTCCTTTTATCACGTGTTCTTCGACAATAGTCTGTGCATCTTCAGGTTTAACTTTAACGTAAATAGTATTGTCCGGCAGAATTTTCACAATTGGTCCTTTCTCACAAAAACCAAAACAGCCTGTCAGAATAACCTGGACAGAATCCATCAATCCTTTTGCCTCGAGTTCATCTCTTAAATTGCAGACAATAGCATCGCTTTCTGAAGCGTGGCAGCTGGTACCACCGCAAACAAGAAGATGCATACTGTATTTTGACATAGTTTTTCCTCCTTATGCTTTTAAATCAATAGTTTGGTAATTTACCGGGATGATCCCATCAACAAGCTCACCCGTTTTAATGTATTTTTCAATTATCTGGTCAGCTCTTTTAAGGTCAACAAAACCAAATACAACAGGGTCTTGACCTGGAAGCTTAACCTCAATGGTAGGTTCTGCATAACAATATCCCATGCAGCCAGTCTGAGACACAATGGCTGCAACATTTCTCCTTACGAGTTGTTCAGAAAAAAATTCCATTATCGTTTTAGCTCCAGATGCTATTCCACATGTTGCCATAGCAACTTTCACCTGAACAACGTTTTCAGGATCAATGGCTTTAATCCGGAGGTCCAACCCGTTCTTTAATTCTTCGCGTCTCTTTTTCAGATCTGCAAATGATGTGATCTTTGACATGCTTTTATCCGTTAAATTTAATTTTTATAAGTGGCATTCTGTTGTTCGATTTGCTCACTTAAATTTATTCAATTTTTTCTTTATGGTTCAGATATTATTTGTTGTATTATGAATCGAAAAGTTGTCTGGTACAAAGATAATATATTAGTGTGAAAAATATAACAATGTTAATAAAATAACACAAATTTGTAATAATTCTAAATAAATATTATAGAAGCTTGATATAAAAAGTGTTGTTATCGGATGTAAAACAGAAGAATTTAACGCCAAAAATCATTTCTGATTAACGAATATAAATGGAATACGGATTCAACTCCTGTTTGTTTAAACTCCCTGCCAGAAATTANTTTTTACTTTTTATCTTTTGTCTTTTGTCTTCTATGAGTATTTCAAACCCTACCTGAGTACTGTATTCCCCAGCAATACCCTGCCGCTTTTCCAGAAGGCCCTGAAATATGGATTGTCAGTAATATAAACGACTTCACCAGAACCGATTTTTTCCATTCCGATAACTAAAGTATTCTTTATTTTGTCTTTATATTTAAACCCCGCGAAACCAGACACCGGCTCCTTGTCAAGGATATAGCCAATATTGCTACCTGTTGTCAGGAAGGGATACCCTGCAGTCCGTTTCATTATAAACCATTCTTTACCCATACCAAATGAAAATGGATGGGTATCATCGAGTTTTACTTTATAAATACTTCCTGCAGACCTTTCGGACAGGTTGTATCTTCTATCATTCTCATATTCGAATTTTTTTAGAAGNGTAGAATCATCACTCTTTATTTTCTTTTCGGCGATCTTCTGTTCGGCAGTTCTTGTCTCGATCGCTTTTGCAAGGGAAGATGTTTTTTCACCTGCAAACAGAGAGATCGCATTTTCAAGAGCAATTACCCTGCCTCCTCTTTTAACATAATCAATAATTGTGTCTTTAAGTTTAGAATAGGTACCGGAAGTCAGAATAAGAATTTCATAATTCTTCAAATCAATATTTTCTGTAGTACTTGTATTTATTAGGGTTAAAGGATAATTCAATTCTTTTTCGAAGAAGTACCATAACTCTCCAACCGAGCCTGCCGAAGTACCTTCACCACACAGCAATGCAACTGATCTCTTTTTCATAAGTGGTGATTTTTCTGAGCCAAAGTCTTTGCCGCTGTCAACCAATCCCGTAGTTGTTGGAATCAGCTTAACCTGACATTCATTGGCTGCCACTGTAACCTTTTTATCAAAATCAGCTTCACTATGCTTATTATCTCCACGGGCAATTATAATGCTTCCCCTGTTGTAATTGGTACCATTTAATATAAATGGTTTAATGAATAACGCAGTTTGATATTCTTTCTATATAGTGCTGCCATAAACTTCAGTTCATCAAATCCGAAAAAGTTTGTCACATACGCATAAGGTTTAATGCTGCTGGCATCATTGACAATTATTCCGGGTTCCACTTTGGCGGTATCTGGAGTGATCTTGTCAACTATGGCAAAAGCTTTCAGATTATAGACATATGGCAAGGCCCAGGCAGTAAGATCATAACTAAGCGAATCCAGGGTTTTGCTTTTGGGCTCGAATAATATCTGCATAAAGTGCGACTGTGGCTGATAAGCGCTTACGAGTATGTCTCCTTTTTCGATTGTAACTTCACCCTCTTTATTAAAATCGTAATTGAATCCCTTATATTTTTTTCCAATATTTCCGGCATAACTGTATCGTATCTGGTTTCTGGTGAGTAGTTTAAGAAAGTCGCTTATGTTTGATTTTTCATTAGATCCTTTAATAATAACCGACTTATACTGAAATGATGGATTATTCACTCCATCCGCAAAGTATTTATTATATTCGGCAAGCAACTTTTCCCTGTTATCGTATGATACTTTGAGAGTTGCCATTGATGCAGTAAAATGGCCATCAATTCTTTCTTTCAATGTAAGAGTATCGCCNGATTCCTGTTTATATGCCAGTCCCGATGCGCCACCACCACCCTGCTCATAGGTGAAACCTATTGCTCCGTTTAACAGAGGCCAGGTGTCCCCATAGCTTGGATAAAAGAGATCGTAATTTTCTTTGGTAAAATAGAGTCTGAATTTTTCATTAAAAAGAAATGCATTACCGTTTCCCATAAGTTTATGGAATTCACGCTGCCATGGAGTGATAGAATTATTCCATGGATCAGCCCCGGGAGCAAAGAAAAAAGTTGATTCAGGTCCCATTTCATGAAAATCGGCATGAACCTGGGGCATAAACTGGTTGTAAAAAATTAGCCTCTGCTGAGTCTCACTCTGTGTTTGCCATGTCCAATCGCGGTTAAGGTCGAATAAGTAATGATTTGCGCGTGCCCCTGGCCAGCCCTGGTTGTGTTCCCATGATTTTCCATCAGGATTAATTATGACATTCATGGATCTCCTGTATCTGTTTGTATAGAGATCGTGGCCATCGGGATTCTGGCAAGGGTCAATTACAATTATACATCCCTTAAGATATTCCGAGACTCCCTTATATGAACCTGTGACAAGTGTATAAAGTGTCTTCATTGCTGTTTCCATTCCGGCAGCCTCATTACCATGGACATTATAGCCAAGCCATATAAACGGAATCTGCTTCCCTGTAAACTCTCCTTTTAATAATCCGGTTTTAATAAGATTGTTCTTTCTGTATTCTTCAAGATTAGCAAGGTTTTCTTCGCTTGAGATGAAGCAGACACCAAGGGGACGGCCTTCATTGGTTGTTCCATATTCCCTNTATTCTGCCTGAGGCGAGATATCCGCAATATATTTGAAGTACTCAACTGCTTTGTAATGGTAAGTAAACTGAGTTCCAAGTTCATATCCAAGGAATTCATCAGGCGATTTTATTGTCTGGGATTGTATAGTCGCAATAATCATTACGGAAGCCACTGCAACCAGAAAGGTCTTTTTCATATTGATAAGGTTTGTTTCATAGGGATAAATATAATCTTTTTTCAAATTCATGAATAATTATTTCAATCTGCTTTTAAACAGGTAAAATAACTTAATAAATTATTTTCTTTTACATACTTCCATTCTCAATCGCAAGGACAATAAATCAACTTTTATGTTTATCAGCTTTTTGAATAGTGATATTAAATAACCAGGATGGAATTTATATATAAAATTCATATTTTTGCCTTCCTGTTTATGAAAATTCACATTTTAAAATATAATATTCATGAGAAGATATAAATTGCTTCAGATTCTAATTTGCCTCTTAGTATATGCAACTCTGCCGGTTAATCCCACCAGGGCGCAAATGCCTCAACGCGGGGGAAATCAGGTAGCTTTAATGGGTTGGACTGATGATGCTCATTTTCTGATCAGGAAATTTGATTCGGATAAAAACCTCTTTATTAAGAGTGTTGATATTAAAACCGGGAAAGAGGTTGTTGTTCCCCCTGCAAAAACTGACCGGGAGCTTCTGATTCAATCACTTCCCGAAGGAACATCATTAGCCATGAATGATGTGATTAGTCCTGATAAGAAAAGTGCTGTCATAAATAAAGATAATGATCTTTACTTTTTTACAATAGGCGATAAAGAATTAAAGAGATTAACAAACGACAAAACTCCTGAAGTAAATGCAAGGTTTTCGCCTGACGGGAAAAAGTTAGCCTATACAAAAAACAAGGATCTTTATGTTTATGATCTGGTAACCAGCAAAGAGATAAGGCTTACATTCGATGCCTCTGATAAGATTTACAATGGTTATTCTTCATGGGTATACATGGAGGAAATACTGGGACGTACAAGTCACTATGCAGCATTCTGGTGGTCACCTGACGGAAATAAATTAGCTTACCTGAGAACGGATGAAACCGAGGTCCCTGTATTTACCCTGAACAGGTTAGATGAACCTGATGGTATTCNTGGACTCATTGAGGCTACACCATATCCCAAACCCGGTGATCCCAATNCGAAGGTGAAAATGGGAATAGCAGATTTGGGAACTTCTAAAACAACCTGGGTAAAAACTGATTATAATGTTGACCAGTATATTGCCTGGCCATTCTGGACACCTGATAGTAAAAAGCTTGCAATACAGGTAGTTAACCGTGACCAGAATGAAAATAAGATAATCCTGGCTGACCCATCTTCAGGTGATTATACCCAGATCTACAATTATAAAAGAAAGACCTGGATCGAATTCTATGAGGATATTTACGTGATGAAGAACGGATCCGGCTATATTGTCAGAAGCTCCAGGAGTGACTGGGAAAACCTTTATTATTATGCCTGGGATGGAAAACTTATTGCCCAAATTACAAATTTTAATTTCAGAGTAACAAGTATTGACAGGGTAGATGAGGATCTTAAAGTAGTATATTTTTCTGCAACAGGTCCTGAATCTACTGATAGTCATGCATTCAGGATCGGACTCGATGGCAAAAACCTTTTNCAGATAACCAAAGGTGATGGAACTCATACTGTAAGCATTTCTCCTAAAGGAACTTACTTCATCGATACCTGGAGCAGTATTATCAGNCACGGGTCGATTATTGCGTACAATAAAAGCGGTAAGTTGATAAAAGAGATCTATAAATTTGACCAGCAGGTTTACGATCCTTCAAAGAACTCAAAATCAGAAATGGTAAAGATCATGACATCAGATGGGCTTTTCAATATGCCGGCAATCATAACTTATCCACTCAATTTTGATCCCTCAAAAAAGTACCCTGTAATTTTTGCTATCTATGGAGGTCCTGATTTTAAAAATGTATCTAACAAATGGCAGGGAAATAGTACCTCATTTAATTCACAGAATGGAATTATTACTTTCACTGTCGATCACCGTGGTTCAGGTCAGTTTGGTAAGAAGGGTCTTGATTATCTGCATCGGTCTCTCGGAAAGTGGGAAATTCTTGATTATGAAGATGCTGTGAGGTGGTTGCGCTCAAAGTCTTTTGTTGATACTACCCGTATGGGTATCACAGGTAGTTCTTATGGAGGTTATATGACCTGTCTGGCTTTAACTAAAGGTGCTGATTACTGGACACACGGTTTTGCAGGATCCTCAGTAACAGACTGGCGTCTTTATGATGATGTTTACACAGAGCGTTATATGGATACTCCAAAAGATAATCCTGAAGGTTATAAAGAATCTTCGACTCTTACTTTTGCTAAAAATTACAAGGGTAAACTATATTTAACTCATGGAGATATGGATGACAATGTTCATTTGCAGAATTCAATATACCTAATCTCCAGGTTAGAGGATGAAGGCAAAGTTTTCCAATTCATGTTGTACCCTGAAGGACGTCATGGATGGAGCGGGGCAAAAGCCAATCATTCTAAAAACGAAGCAAATAACTTCTGGTTAAGGAATTTCTTTGGAAAGTAAGAAGCTCATATACTCTTTGGATAGCCTTAGTGATCCCTAGTGAAAACCTTACTTAAATCAGAGTGCAATATAAAAATCATAATATTTATTGAAATGAATATTATCCGGACTATTATCCTGAATACACTATTGTTGGTGACGCTTGCAACAAGCGGCCAGAAATATCAAATTGTTAAAGATCCTGTAGTTGATAAAATAATTGATCTGGGAAATACCGATAACAAGGTGATGGAGCATATGGATTATCTTTCAAACCGGTTTGGCGACAGGCTTACTGGATCTGACAATTATTACAGCGCCTGTGTTTGGGCAATGAGTACTATGAAATCATGGGGCATGATGGCTGAAATGCAGGAGGCAGGGGAGATTCCGGTTGGTTTTAACAGAGGTCCCTGGTCTGGAAAGATGATTACACCAGATGAAACAACTCTCGATTTCGGCACACCGGCATATACAGCCGGAACTAAGGGCCGTCAGCGAGGTCATGTTGTGATCTCTCCCGGGACAGTTGAAGAATTCCGGACTATAAAGGACAGTATTAAAGGTGCATGGGTATTGATAGCCGGAGTAAATTCAGGTTGGCCACGCGACAGGGGCGGTGAATCCGAGCTGACCCGATTGATCCGTCAGGCAGGCGCTTTGGGCACAATACAGCTTACAATTTTTCCTATAAAATTATTATACCAGAGAGTTGATTCGTGGGAAACCCTTCCGACCCTGCCAGATATCAAACTTATTGATAAACAATACAATGAGATCAAAGAACTGGTATCAAAAGGGAAAAAGGTAGAACTTGAATTTGATATAAGAAACTATTTCAGACCAGGTCCGGTAAAATATTACAATGTCATTGGCTGGATTCCTGGTACAAAATTCCCTGATGAATATGTAATTCTTGGTGGTCACCTTGATGGACTGGCAGGAGCCACGGCGGCTGTTGACAATGCTTCAGGCGCGACTGTCGCAATGGAAGCAGCCAGGCTTATACTCTCNGCTGGCGGTAAACCAGGACGTACAATTATGGTACAGTTATGGGCTGCCGAAGAGTTTGGTCTTCTGGGCTCCGCTGCATGGGTAAAACAGAATCCCGACAAGCTTCCACGGATATCCGCAGTGTTTAACCGGGATGGAGGGACAAATTGTATATCAGGACTTAGCGTATCAAAAGCTATGATGGCCGATTTTCAGCAGGTTGTTAAACCGGTTCTGGGCCTCCAGCCAAAATATCCGTTTGAGCTTACAGAAAGGACAAGACCCATCAGAAAAGGAGGCAGAGGCGGAACAGATACATTTTCATTTTTGCAGAAAGATGTGCCTGCATTCGGCTTCAGTACCAAGGGTGAGCAACAGTATGGCAGGACCTGGCATACAACGCTCGATACTTATAATGAGGTTATCCCCGAATATCAGGAATATTCATCTTTAGTAACAGCAGTAGTCGCATATGGAATAGCCAATCTTGATCATCTGCTTTCGAGGGATGGTTGCTTTATGCCCGATGGAATTTATGCTGATTTTAATACAAACAAGGGAAGAATATCTGTTCTGCTCGATTATAAAAAGGCTCCGATGACCGTAGCAAACTTTATCGGACTTTCCGAAGGAACAATAACAAACGCTTCTTATCCAATAGGAATTCCATTTTTTAAAGGTTCAATTTGGCACAGGGTTGTAAAAGGACATGTAATACAGGGTGGTGAACCGGCAATTGTTAAAGATCCTGCAAACACAGAGGTCAACTCAACAGGCTACGAAATTCCAAACGAGATCAGCGATCTGAGTCATAATAAACCCGGGATGATAGGCATGGCTAATAGCGGTCCGCATACAAATACATGTGAGTATTATATAACCCTGGCAGACAGATCATACCTGGATGGCAATTATACACTTTTCGGGGAAGTAGTTGATGGTATGGATGTTGTAAATAAAATTGTCATGGGAGACACTACTTTTTCAGTTACTATTGTCCGTTCAGGATCCGAAGCTGAAAAGTTCGTTGTGAATGATGAAACTTTTATAGAGATGGTAGATAAGCAATGGAGAAAAGTAAATTATGAGAAGGAGCAAAGAAAACAGAGGGAGAAGAAGTTTCTCGCTGAAAATTATCACGGTTTGACGGCACTTCCCGATGGACTCAGATATAAAGTGCTGGTACCGGGAAAAGGTAACTGTCCGGTCGAAGGGTCTGTACTTAAAATAATGTATAGCGGAAGATTAATTAACGGTTTAAGCTTTGTGAGTTCAAAAGACAACGGGAAACCGGTACCAGGATCAAAACCTCAGGCCTTTTCCCATATTATTGGAAAAGGAGGATTGCTTAAAGGGTTACAGGAGGCATTAATGGATATGAAACCAGGGGAGAGAAGGCTTATTGTAGTGCCACCAGATCTGGCTTACGGAACAAATAGCGGATACTACGGAAAAGAGATTCCCGGTAAGAAACGTTTTGTAATCTCTCCCGGTGAAACTCTGATACTTGAAGTTACGTTAAATAAATTTAATCCCTGATTTTTTTTT
>JGI24134J36421_10000020_pt1 | contig 41609 bp, 36 predicted proteins | sample BarGraNGADG00312_FD_36421 | JGI IMG/M metagenome (IMG submission 36421) | reverse complement strand
CCAGCTCCCAGATTAAGCCCCAGCGCCCTGTCTTTATACTTATATGTTACTCCTGTCCCGCCGATAGGTTGTCCTGTCGTTGGGTTCGGAGCTGTCGCGGCAAGTTTGTCTCTTTTCCAGGTCACCAGGAGATTCGGGCCGGCAACACCATAGAATTCGAACTTTTCAAGTGAATTAAAGATGTAATGACCGTCAAAATCAAACAACATTGTCCATATTGATGTTTTCTCATAGATATTATTCAGGACATGAGGATAAAAAAAGACAAAGGAAGGAGAGAATTCGATCGGCACAGAGATCTTGTGAACATGTTTAAATGTCAGAGCAGGATTGCCGCTCTTGTTTAAATCATTATTCACATTTTTAAAATGATACCCGGAACTGAAAGCAAGTCCGCCGCCAACCCTTTCAGGCTGTCCATTTACTGCTGGAAAAATTATTAATGAGATAAGGATGAGGAGCAATAGTTTTTTCATCTAAACGAGATCATTAATTTATCCCTGTATTCTCGTGTTTCTTCAGCCAGTCTATATTTATAAGAATGCCCGCATTTAGCATGAACTGCCCGTATTTGCTTACGATATATTTTGCTTCGAGATAAAGATCAAACTGATCGGTAAGTTTCATGCAGGAGCCTGCTCCCAGATTAAGACCCAGGGCATTATCGCTCTCCTTATATGTTGCCGCACCTACACCGGAGTATCTGGTGGTATTCCAGGCAAGAAGAATATCGAGGCCTGCAAGTCCGTAGAATTCGAACTTATCAAGAGAATTAAAAACATAATGGCCATTTACATCAAACATCGTTGTCGTTATGGTTTCCTTCATATTAACCTCCTTAAAGCCATGAGGAAAGAAAAAGGTAAAGGAGGGAGCAATCTGGATCGGTACGCTGATCTTGTATATTCCCTTTAATGACAATGCAAGGTTCCCGCTCTTGTTCCCATCATAATTGACATCATGAAAGTGATAACCAGAGCTGAAGGTTAAACCGCCGCCCACCTTTGTAAACTGGGCATTTACTGCCGGGAAAGCTATTACGGCGACAAGCAAGAGGAGTAAAAGTTTTTTCATATGGACAGTTTATTGGTTAAGTGTTAGTAATTAACATAAAGATATATCATTAAGAATTATCAGACAATAATAAATTTGAATATGAATTTTATTTTTATCTTTTTAAAATAACTCAATTTATAAGTCTAAAAAGAGAATCCGACTTCAAAAATTATTAAATTTGTATCTTCTGAAAAAGAATTAAAATTAATTAAGTACATGCCACAGATTATCGGGAAAATCAGCCAGATCATCGGACCAGTCATCGATGTTAGTTTTGAAAGGCAGGGAATAGATCTGCCTGATATTTATGATGCCCTTGAAATAAAAAGAAATAACGGGACCAGTCTTGTTGTTGAATGCCAGCAGCACATCGGAGAAAATACTATCCGCACGATTGCTATGGATTCGACCGACGGGCTTCGCAGGGGAATGGAAGTCGTTGCCACAGGATTGCCAATTACCATGCCCATCGGAGAACAGATCAAAGGACGCCTGATGAATGTGACAGGGGAAGCCATTGACGGAATTGGTCCGCTTGATAAAACAGGAGGTTACCCGATTCACAGGAAACCACCCAAATATGAGGATCTTTCCACAGAAAAGGAGATACTCTATACCGGTATTAAAGTCATAGACCTCATAGAGCCATATTCAAAGGGAGGAAAGATCGGTCTCTTTGGGGGAGCAGGTGTGGGAAAAACAGTCGTGATACTTGAGCTGATAAACAATATTGCTAAATCCTATTCCGGGTTGTCCGTATTTGCAGGTGTAGGTGAAAGAACCAGGGAAGGTAACGACCTTCTCCGTGATATGCTTGAAGCGGGAGTCATCAATTATGGCAAGGAGTTTCTCGAAAGCATGAAAAAAGGAGGATGGGATCTCTCAAAAGTTGATATGAATGCCCTGAAGGAGTCACAGCTGGCACTTGTGTTCGGTCAGATGAACGAACCTCCGGGAGCCAGGGCAAGAGTTGCCCTCTCGGGATTGTCGATTGCAGAACATTTCAGGGATGGCGACGAAAAGAGCGGCGGCAGGAATATCCTGTTTTTTATGGATAATGTATTCCGTTTCACACAGGCCGGCTCTGAAGTATCTGCCCTTCTCGGAAGGATGCCTTCTGCTGTTGGTTACCAGCCGACGCTTGCTACCGAAATGGGGATAATGCAGGAAAGGATCACTTCAACAAAACATGGATCAATCACTTCTGTTCAGGCAGTGTACGTGCCGGCAGACGACCTTACTGACCCGGCCCCTGCAACAACTTTTGCCCACCTTGATGCAACCACGGTTCTTAGCCGTAAAATATCAGAACTAGGGATATACCCGGCAGTTGACCCTCTTGATTCAACTTCAAGGATACTGACTCCAAGCATCGTAGGCGAAGCGCACTATAACTGCGCTCAGCGTGTAAAGGAACTGCTCCAGAGATATAATGAACTCCAGGATATCATTGCAATCCTCGGCATGGACGAACTCTCAGAAGAAGACAAGCTTGTTGTTCACAGGGCTCGAAGGGTACAGAGATTCCTTTCACAGCCATTCCAGGTTGCCGAACAGTTCACCGGCATCAAGGGTGCGCTTGTATCAATAGAGGATACCATCAAGGGATTCAATATGATAATGGAAGGGAAAGTAGATCAGTATCCTGAAGCTGCATTCATGCTCGTCGGAACAATTGAAGATGCCATCGAAAAAGGCGAGAAGATACTGGCTCAGTCGAAATAATATATTCCGGGATGAAAATAGAAATCATCACTCCTGATAAAAAGGTTTTTGAAGGGGACATCAAATCAATACGGGTTCCGGGAAGGAAGGGATCATTCCAGGTATTGAAGGATCACGCTCCTATAATTTCAACCCTGGAGAACGGTCCGGTAATAATTGTCGATCAGGAGGGAACAGAAACGAGATATGAGATAAACGGGGGAGTGATTGAGGTAAAGGCGAACACAATAATCCTCCTTACCGAATCGGTAAAATAATAACCATACGATGACTCCTGATGAATTCCGGGGACATGCCCATTCGCTTGTGGAATGGATGGCCATGTACCTTGAAAATGTTGAAAATTATCCTGTAAAATCCGGAGTTAAACCCGGAGAAATCTTTAATAAAATACCATCATCTCCTCCTGCAGGGCCGGAACCCTTTGAGAACTTCATGCACGACCTTGAAGAGATAATAATGCCGGGGATAACCCACTGGCAAAGCCCTGGTTTTTTTGCCTATTTCCCTGCAAACAGCAGCCCTCCTTCAGTTCTTGCTGAAATGATAACAGCCACCCTTGGTGCGCAGTGCATGAACTGGGAGACATCACCTGCCGCTGCCGAGCTCGAGGAAAAGATGATGATCTGGCTAAGGGAAATGACCGGGCTGCCATCCACTCTTGAAGGTGTTATCCAGGATTCAGCATCTGGCGCAACGCTCGCAGCCATTATCACAGCAAGGGAAAAAGTTACCGGGTTTGCAGTCAATAACGACGGCGCCGACTCGGCAGGGAGACTAAGGGTTTATTGCTCCGGACAAGCCCACTCATCTGTCGATAAAGCCGTAAAGATCTGTGGCATTGGCAAAAAAAACCTGGTGAAAGTGGCAGTAAGGGATGATTTTTCCATGAATCCCGCTGCACTTAAGAAGGTAATAGAGGAAGATCAGAAAAATGGTTTTATCCCTTGTTGTGTGGTTGCCACAATTGGTACTACAGGCACCACTGCCATTGACCCTTTAAGGGCCATAGGAGAGATCTGCAATAAAAGTGATATATGGCTTCATGTTGATGCCGCTATGGCCGGCACGGCACTTATTTTGCCCGAATTTCGATGGATGATCGACGGGAAGGAATATATTGACAGCTTCCTGTTCAACCCGCACAAGTGGATGTTCACTAATTTTGATTGCACTGCCTTCTTCATAAAAGATGCCGCCGCCCTGATAAAAACCTTCGAAATACTTCCCGAATATCTTAAAACAAGAACAAGGGGAATCGTCAATGATTACCGCGACTGGGGCATCCCGCTCGGCAGACGATTCAGGGCGCTGAAATTATGGAGCGTGATAAGATCGTACGGGACGGAAGGACTTCAGAAGAAGATCAGGGAACATATTGACTTTGCTGCCAGGCTGAAAGAGATGATACTAAGAGAGGCGGACTTTGAGATCCTTGCCCCTGTTGTCATCAACGTTGTATGTTTCAGATACTGCCCTGCAGGCATAAATAAAAACGGGCTTAATGACCTGAATGAAAAACTCAACCATTATCTTAATGATACTGGCAGGCTGTACCTTTCGCACACCATGATAAACGGCAAATATACTCTAAGGATGGTCACCGGCCAGACTAACGTTACATTTAATCATGTTGAAAAAGCATGGGAGCTTATTAAGGAAAGCGCCCGTGGCCTGATTTAAAGTCTGAACCGCGGCCTTTTTCCGATAGTCGTCCCGTTTATATCCATATTGAACACCATTTCAAGAACCGGAGCTGCTCCGAGTCCCTTCCATGCTGCCTGTACTCCTCCCGAAATCCTGTAGGGGATCCTGAAAAGATGGAAATCTGCAAGAAGCTCACCGCCGAAAGAAGTGAATGTTTCTGGTCCTGCAGCATGTGATGTTGCCACAAGACTCCCATTCTGCAATTCAAGGTAATAATTGTCAGACCCCCTGCCAAGGTCATAGAAGACACCGCCCCGTATCCTTGTCAGGTAAAAAACCGAGGAGATACTGAAGTCAGGGTAAAAGAGAGGGGCATCATAATCGACCGACATAAAATTAAGCTTGCCGGAAATGATATTGGAATAGCTTCGCGGGAAATTGATCCGATTGCCCGTAAGGCGTGGCAGTCGAAAACTCTGACTCTCCGTTTCAAACCTGAACCTGATGCTGTTATTGTGTAAAATTCCAGGGAAGTAAAATGCGGTTTTCAGATAAATGTCAGGACCAAAGGATTGATTATCGAATGGATAGGAGCTGTACGAGAAATCAATAATCTGAGCCCAACTGGGATAGATATCGCGGTAAGCTGACTTGTAATAATTGTAAAAATAGAACCTCCCTGACAACTGTATTTGTCCCGCATCGTACCCTGAACTGTTGCTGATGAATATGTATTTATTCTGATAATTTGAGGTACCGGCAAAGTAAACGAACTGTGAGAAGCTTCCGGTATTGAAATTAAGGGGGAGCGAAAGTGTATTTACAAAATGATATCCCGGCATTGGTGATGCCGGTGACGGATCTGAACCGCTCTTTAGGATATCAGGACTATAACCGTAATCCAGCTGCGATTGCAGCACCGGGTACCATCCAGTCCAGGTTATGTTGGTGTGAATCATATTCCTCTTTTCTGCTGAGTATTCATACCCTGCAGTGGCAGTCAGTGTGCTCAGAACATTTTGCGAAAGAAGGGTGATGCCGGGACGCAGGGATAGCGGGTCCGATTCAATGGCATTTACATCGGCATAGAAGGGCATCCAGCTGTGGATGTTGAAGAGATGCTGCCACTTCCGGTACGGCTGAGGCGTGTAATCCTTTCCATTATCTTCCTGTTGTGCCGGCTTGATGTCAAACCTGTCGGCAAGGAAAGAGCTTCGCTTTTCTGAAGAGAATGCATCATTTTCTTTGCCAGGCAGCCTGGTCCTGCAGATATTGTTGCCTGCCGAGGTGTAATCACTGAATATAATATCTGATCCGTTAACGCTCAGGTCATTTGCTCCGAACCTTGAATTTGTGATTTCAGTCAATTTTCCTCCCGGTGTCAGCAGAAATCCGTTTTCCACTCCCGAAACAGAGCTGGTGAAAAAAAGTGAATCATTCCTCGCCTGAGCAGACTGAAGGTCATTTCTCCCGGCTTCTACAAGAGTCTTCCATATGTTTTCTGCGGGAGAATATGACATGATCCCCTCGCCGGCATCTGTTAAGAAAATAACAGTGATCTTTTTACCGTCATCCGACCAGCGGGGTTGCTGGATTGAAGCATTTTCCGGAACAGGAATGCTCTTCTGAATAGTTCCGCCGGAGGTGTTAAGGAATACCAGGCTGTTTTTATTGTCGTAGGTGTTCTCAACTGCTGCGATTATATTGCCGTCAGGTGATAAGGAAGCTGCCATATACCTTGATCTGTGGGTCAGCTGCCTGGTTATTCCTGTCTTCAGATCTTTAAGTTTTATTACAGAGTACTCCCGGTTTGCCCATCGCGGATCAACAGTTGTTTCAACCCATAAAATCTTGCCATTGCCATATGATATTAAATAGGGATAAATATTGCCTGGAGTATGAATCTTCTTTTCCGTTTTATCAGAAGAGTTAATGAGCACAAAAACCGGCGGGTCAGTCAGGGTAGTTTTAACAGCGATGATTAAATCCTTTCCTGCAAAAACAGGAGAGTAATAATTTATATAATGCTTCTTCTTATCAGGGTTCAGGGGGTCATACGGCTGAGCGCCGCTGGCAGCTATATCCTTCTGCCATTGACTTTTCAAAACATCAAAAGTCTGATCATAAAGCATCTTTTTTGTCAGACCCAAATTCTTTTTCAGGCTTACATTGACAGGGTTTATGGTAAAGGACTGCCATGCTGTGAAGTCCATTATCCTGTTCCAGAGATTCAGGTCGTCTGAAGCCAGTGACCATGCGACCATCTGGTAGCCAAACTGATAATGGTCAGGTGTGTAGTCCCTGAAAGAGCCACATACCATTTTATCGTACTTGTAGGAATGCTCTTTCTCTATGGCAATTGCCTTGAGTTGTTTCTGAAAATCAGGGCTTCTGCCTCTTCCGGATCCGGAGAGTACAGTCTCGGAGAATACAGCATCTCCCTCCATGAACCACAAGGGAAGCAATGAAGCAACTGCCCCCGTTATCTGCTGTCCGAAAAAATATGAAAGAAATTTTGAGGTCCCGGTGTGGAGGGACTCCATTTGCATTACATGTGCAAGCTCATGAAGGGTCAGCTGGCTCCTTGGGTCAAGAGGGATTGTATTTTGTTCCGGTGTAGGGAATATCTCCATTCGTTTTGGAGCCCAGGCCACATAGCCGTTGGATTCAACCGTGAAATTATGAATGACAACGGGGAGCCTGAATTTTCTTTCAGGGAAGAGGTTGCCAACTGCTGAATTTGCCTTATCAAGAGATTTTGCAAATTCAATGCCCTCCATGCCATATTTCGCGGGATAAATTACAGTGTACTTTCCGGTTTTTACCTGCAGCCACCTGAGATTCCCGGGGTCCTGCCCCGTATCATAATACTGAGCTTTTATGATAACAGGTGATAAAAAAAATACAAGAAGCAGGATTGTATAGCGGATTTTCATTATAGCTCAAAAATAGCTAAAAATGTGAGGAAGCAGCAAGGGTTTATGATTTGAAAAAAATAATTACTTTCGTCATCTGGTCTTTTATCTCAGCTCTTCAGTAAAACGGGTATCAGAATGAAAAAGTACAGATTAATTAATAATATAACGGGATGGGTGGTTTTTGCCATCGCGGCCATCACCTATCTCATGACCATTGAACCAACTGCCAGCCTATGGGATTGCGGCGAATTCATTGCCTCGGGTTTTAAGCTTGAGGTAGGACATCCTCCTGGGAACCCCGTATTCATGGTAATGGCAAATTTCTTTACCCATTTCGCTGGCGGGAATGTTTCGCGGGTGGCTGCAATGGTCAACTCAATGTCGGCGCTGGCCAGCGCGTTTACCATTCTTTTTCTTTTCTGGACGATCACCCATCTTGCAAGGAAGATCCTGATTAAGAATGAAGAGGGCTTCACAAATGCAAGAATGATAGCAGTTCTGGCATCCGGAGCCGTGGGAGCGCTTGCATTTGCATTCTCAGATTCATTCTGGTTTTCGGCTGTTGAGGGTGAAGTATATGCTTCTTCTTCATTTTTTACGGCAATAGTATTCTGGGCTATCCTGAAATGGGAGGACAGCGCAGATGAAAAGTATGCCGACAGGTGGATCATCCTGATCGCCTTCCTTATGGGTCTTTCTATCGGCGTTCACCTTCTCAATCTCCTGACGATACCTGCAATATGTCTTGTTTATTATTTCAGGAAATTTGAATTCTCATGGAAGGGTTTTGCCATTTCTCTTGCAGTCTCTTTCGTAATGCTTGCCCTGCTTATGTGGGGCATTATGCCAGGAGTGGTGGTCATCTCTTCAAAATTTGATCTTTTCTTTGTGAACACCCTGCATCTCCCGCCCAATTCAGGAATGATCTTTCACATAATTATACTGGCAGTATTGCTGGTAGCAGGAATAAGGTTCTCACGCAATTCTGAGAGCAATACCAGGAACGGAATCCTGGCCATTGGCGCTCTTTTCTTTACAGGGATATGGGTTGTATCGGGTTCTGCATTTGTCAATATCCTTATCCTGGTTATTGTGGGAGGTATTACATGGTTCTATATATCTAGGAACAGGGTTGTGCTGAACACGATGCTCACTGCGATCCTGGTGATTATGATAGGCTATTCAACAATGGCCATAATTGTCATCAGGGCATCAGCCTCCACCCCATTGAATGAAGACAATCCCAGCAACCCCTTCACCCTTCTGTATTTCATTAACAGGGAGCAGTATGGTGAAAGGCCTCTTTTCAGGGGGCCATATTACAATGCACCCGTTCTTGATTATAAGGACGGGAAGCCGGTCTATGCTCTCGAAAAGGGCAAATATGTTATTACGCATCATAACCTCGAAAGAGTCTATGACGAAAGATTCTTCACATTATTCCCCAGAATGTGGAGCGACCAGAGCGATCATATTGAGGTTTATAAGCAATGGGGAGGTGACAAAGGGACGCCATTGCAGGTAACGGACCAATCGGGGAAGAAGACCATCATTAAGAAACCGACATTCGGTGAGAACCTGAAGTTTATGTTCAAGTACCAGTATAGTTATTTATATTTCAGGTACTTCATGTGGAATTTTTCCGGAAAGCAGAATGACACTCAGGGAACAGGCGGAGCAATAAACGGCAACTGGATTACGGGTATAAACTTTATCGATACACCCAGGGTTGGAACACCCGATATACCGTCTGATCAGAAAAATGATCCCTCAAGAAACAGATACTTCCTGCTGCCATTGCTGCTCGGGCTGGCCGGACTTTTTTACCAGGTCAACAGGGATAATAAGAACTGGTGGATAATAGCCCTGCTCTTCATAATGACAGGGATAGCCATCGTCTTCTACCTGAACCAGTATCCCAACCAGCCAAGGGAAAGGGATTATGCATATGTGGGATCATTTTATTTCTTCTCGATATGGATAGGCCTCGGGGTCCTCTTCCTCTTTGAGCTCATGTCAAAACTGACGGGAGAGAACATGGCAGCGCCAATTGCCGGCATACTCTCATTTCTTGCCGTGCCAGTGGTAATGGGATCGCAAAACTGGCACGACCACGATCGGTCAGGCCGATACCTTGCACGGGATGTGGCATTCGACTATCTCGAATCATGCGCTCCCGGAGCAATTTTGTTTACAAATGGCGACAACGATACCTTCCCCCTCTGGTATGCTCAGGAAGTTGAAGGGAAAAGAACGGACATAAGAGTATGCAACCTGATGCTCCTCAACACCGATTGGTATATCGACCAGATGAAGCTTAAAACTTACGGATCGGATCCTCTTCCCGTTACTCTTCCTACAAAGAAATATTACGATGGGATCAATAACCAGACCTTTATTATTGAAAAGACAAAGGACCCGGTCGACATAACAACAGTAATCGAATGGGTGAAAAGCGAAAACAAAGGCACCAAGGTCCAGGTTTCGCCGACAGAGGTTCTTGACATAATCCCGACCCGTACCATAAGGATACCGGTCGATGCCAGAAAAGCTATTGCCTCAGGTGCTGTTAAACCTGAAGATTCGGCAAAGATCGTCCCTTACATTGACATTAAGCTAAAGGGAAATTCGATACTGAAAAGCCAGCTTATTGTTCTTGATATTCTTGCCCACAACGACTGGAAACGACCGATATACTTTGTAACAGGTTATCATAACGATGCCCTGGGACTGGAAGAATATTTTCAGCTTGAAGGTCTTGCATACCGCTTTGTGCCAATTAAATCGGAAAACAAAAGCTGGGTGGATTACGGACGCATCGATCCTGATATTCTTTATGAGAATATGATGAAGAAATTTGTCTGGGGCGGAGCAAACAATAAGAAGGTTGATCTTGATTACAATCACAGGCGCACCCTTCTTGTGGTGCGGGCAAGACTCAATTATGCGAAGCTTGCAAACGCGCTTTCACATCAGGGGAAGAACGAAAAAGCGATTGAGGTGCTTGACTACTGCATGAAGACATTCCCTCTTGATTTAATCCCTTATGACCCATATGTTCCTGACCTTATTGAAGGATACTTCAATGCAGGCAACAAGGAAAAGGGGATAGCGATGACCCGGGCGCTAAGCAGCCATTATTATGAGCAGCTTGATTATTACCTCAAACAAACCCCCTATATCATCAGTTCAGCGGATTATGAGATACAATCTGCAATCCAGTATACCTCAAGGGCTGCAAATGCATGTGTTGCAGCGGGAGAGCTTGACCTTGGGCGTGAGATAAACAAGAAACTAGAGGATTATTACGCCGCTTATGTAGGAATGCAAAAAGGTACAGGAAGATAAAAAAAGATCAGAATACCATTGAGCCTGCAGCCTGGTGCTTCAGGTATTTATCAAGCAGGAAAAATATTTTTTCGGGATAGATTGGCTTAAGTACATATTCGTTGCATCCGGCAAGGTATGCTTCAGTTTTGCACTGTTCCGAAGAGTAGGCTGTAAGCATCAGGACCGGGATATTCTTATGATCCTTGCGGAATATCCTCAGGCACTCAATCCCGTTAACGAGAGGTATCAGAAAATCCATGAAAACCAGGTCGATCTTCATTTCTGGATGGCTCATATAATCGATGAACTCTTTACCGTTCCGGAAGACTTTAACATCGGCACCTGAACTTTTCAGCAGAGTTTCATAATACCTTATCGAAGGAAGATCATCCTCGACAATTACAATTGATTTATCGGAAAGTTGTAAATCGTTGATATTCAGGGCCATTTTGGGATCTGTATAAACTCGTATAAATTTACGATAAGTAATTCAGCATGAATCCTTATAGGAAAGCAGTTATTAACATTTTATCAACAATAGGATATTCCAACCAAAGATAAACAAATTTGTTTTCTTGGATAAAAATCTGCAATTTCGTATTAATAAAATACCAGAAGACGATGAGGCAAACAGGTTTAATAAAAGCAATAATCCTCTCTGCAGGGTTCCTTTTCTTTATGTCAGGATCCTTTGGACAGGGTGGATTTGACAATTCTTCAAGAGCATTGTATATCTATGATCTGGTTGCGAAATATGTAAATTTTGGACCCGGGTTTGCGGATTCTTCAAATTTTAAGATTGGGGTAATGCTTGGAGACTATGAATTGCTTTATGAATTGGGGAATCTGGCTAAAACACGACCGCGTATTCAGGACAAACCTGTTCAGATCAGTGGATATAAAAGATTAGAAAGCTTAGCTCACACGCAGGTTTTGTATGTAAATAAGTCGGCCGGTTTTGATTTACAAAAGATAAAAGAAAAAATAGCCGGGAAGCATACCATCCTGGTGACTGAAGGATATGAATTCAGAGAGTCGATGATAAATTTTATTGTGGTTAATGGAATTCCGCAATACGATATTAATGAGGAATATATTAAAAAAGAAGGAATGTCTGTTCCTCAGACATTCCTTTTTAGTGCTGTTAAAACCAAAGAGGACTGGCAAAATCTTTTTACAGTGACAGATGCGGATCTCAAGGTGCAGAAGGAAACAGTAAAACAGCAACAGATTGAGATTGAACGGCAAAAAGCAGAAATTCTCAGGCAGAAAGCTCTTCTTGACAGCCTCGACAAAGAGATAGTAATAAAAGAGAAGACCCTCATCGAAAAACAAAAAGTATTAAATGTTCAACTGGGTCAGATCACCAGGCAGAAAGGCGAAATATCATCGCAGAAGCAGACGATTATTGTTCAGCAGCAATCGGTCCAGGTACAGCAGGATACTCTTATGAAACAGAAAGAAAAAATCAGTTCGCAGATTTCCATGATTGATGATCAGCTGAAAAAAATCGGCGAACAGGAAGGAAAGATCAAGCTGCAGCTCGCAACCCTCGAGAAGCAAAAGCTGATCCTCTATTTTGTGGTTCTGGCCCTGCTTCTTGTAAGTTTCCTCGGGTATTATATTTACAGGGGGTACAAAATCAAGAAAGAAGCCAATATACGGCTTGAGGAGAAGAACAGGATAATCTCAATGCAAAAGGACGAAATAGAACAGCAGCGCGATCTTGCCGAAGCACAGCGCGATCAGATTGCCTATCAGAAGAAGCATATAACCGACTCGATAATGTATGCTAAGCGCATACAAACAGCGCTTATACCATCACTCGAACTCTTCAGCGACAAGCTTGACCATTTTGTTCTCTACAAGCCGCTTGCCATTGTAAGCGGGGATTTTTACTGGGTAAGCTCGCAGGGGAACAAGCAGGTTATCATTTCGGCCGATTGCACTGGGCATGGCGTTCCTGGGGCATTTATGAGCATGCTGGGAGTTACGATGCTTAATGAAATAGTAAACGGCAAGCATATCCTTATGCCCGACCAGATAATCGAACGTCTCCGTGAGGGAGTCATCAAGGCATTGAACCAGGTTGCTGATGAGGATTCTATAAAGGATGGAATGGATATTGCTGTCTGCGTGGTGGATTTTGATGAGAATATTCTCTGGTATGCCGGGGCAAACAGCCCTCTATACCTTGTACATAATGGTGAACTTATACACTACCGGGCCGATAAGATGCCAGCCTCAATCCATTACAGAATGCAGCCCTTTGTACTTCATAAAATTGAACTTCACAAGGGTGACGCGTTTTATATCTTCTCCGACGGGTATTCTGATCAGTTTGGCGGACCGAATCAGAAAAAATTCATGTCTAATCAGCTTAGGGAGAGCCTTGTTGCTATGGCCGGTCAGCCAATGCTGAAGCAGGGCGAGAGATTAAATGAAATATTTGAAGAATGGCGTGGAGATTCTCCGCAGGTAGATGATGTTACTTTAATAGGTGTCAGGTATTAATTAGAATGACAATCAAGTGAAGTAACATTATGGGTAACAGGATTTGTAATATCAGGATTTGCGGCTTTAAAGGTAATTAATTCTACTCCGCAATATTCTGCTTCAGTGCCAGAAGAAACTTCTGTTCCTCCGCTAGTCCGTGTTACCAATTTACAGAATTCACAATCTTTCTTACAAGATGTGAATGTACAGGTAACAAATAATAATGTTGCAGCAATCAAAAGTTTTCTTTTCATCCTGTCTGGTTTTCAATTCAAAATTAAATAACTTCTTTTATATATAACGTTTTTAAATCGAAAAGGTTGCTTTGATGCGAATCGGCTATTAGTTGCATTCCCATTTTATTGTGGAGTTACCATTGGTAATATCCTTTGTGGCTTCAACGGCTGCAAGAGACAGCCCGCAATATTCCTGTGACGGATCTTCATGATCGTATGAGCCACTGATATAGGTTACCTGCTTGCATGTTTTGCAGGTTTTTGTACATGATGTAAAAGCACACGCAATAAAAACAAGGGTTGCAGCAAGGATTAGTTTNTTTTTCATTCTGATCTTAACTTCAATGCAGGGATTGAAAAACTTCTTAAATATATAACGTTTTTAAATCAAAAAGGTTGCTTTAATATTACTTTTTGAACAATCAATGCATCAATTCGTTAAATTGGCAGTCATTACAGCAGGAATGAAAAAATAATAACCGGAAAAAAACAAACGTCATGGAAGAAAATGTTGTAAAAGAATCGAAAATGAAGAAGCACGTCACCGTGGTAGGGGCGATACATATAGGCTTTGGGGCAATTGGCCTGCTCGGTGCTATCGCTATCTTCTTCGTGCTAAATTTTGCAAAGGGACAGGTGGGTAACGATGATGTAGCACAAACTGTGGTCGGGTTTCTTTCCATCAGCCTGCCATTGCTTGTGGGATTCTTGTCAACCCTTGGCCTTGTAGGAGGAATAGGACTTCTAACTTTCCAGCCTTGGGCCAGGTACCTGGTGATCGTTGTGGCTGCCCTCGGCTGCCTCAATATCCCGATCGGAACGCTAAAAGGGGTTTACTCTCTGTGGGTTCTTCTGCAGGATGATACAATTGCTCTGTTCCAAAAGAAATAAATCAGGGATTTTTTACAATTTTTAAAGAAGAGACGTTCATTTGAACGTCTCTTCTTTTTTAAATATTAATTTGACATGCTATTGCAGAATTTCTAATTTTAAAAAAAATCAGAACCAGATGGCTGACGACAACAAGATTATCTTTTCGATGTATCGCGTGGGAAAGACATTTCCCCCTCACCGCCAGGTGCTTAAGGATATTTCCCTTTCATTTTTCCTTGGAGCAAAGATCGGTATTATTGGCCTTAACGGCTCCGGAAAATCGACCCTCATGAAAATAATTGCAGGCGTTGAAAAAGAGTTCCAGGGAGAGGTGACCTTTCTGCCAGGTTATTCAATTGGATTCCTTCCGCAGGATCCGCTTATTGATGATGCGCGCACTGTTCGCGAGGTTGTCGAGGAGGGAGTACAGGAGATCATGGACCTGATAAAGGAATATGAAAAGATAAATGCCAGCTTCGGCGAACCGGAGGTATATGAAAACCCCGATAAAATGCAGCGTCTGATGGACAGGCAGGCGGTTCTGCAGGAGAAGATCGATTACCACGACGGCTGGAATATTGAACATAAGCTTGAGCGCGCAATGGATGCGCTCCGCTGCCCCGAAAGCGATGCAAAGACAAATGTGCTTTCAGGAGGGGAACGAAGGCGGGTGGCACTTTGCAGGTTGCTGCTGCGTCAACCCGACATTCTTCTACTCGATGAGCCGACAAACCACCTCGACGCAGAATCAGTACAGTGGCTCGAAACAACTCTGAATCAATATCATGGTACAGTTATATGCATAACCCACGACAGATACTTCCTCGATAATGTTGCAGGATGGATACTTGAACTCGACCGTGGCGAAGGAATCCCCTGGAAAGGAAACTACTCCTCATGGCTCGAACAGAAGGCAAAGAGACTCGCTGCTGAGGAGAAGGGCAATGTAAAAAGAAGGAAGATACTTGAACGCGAGCTTGAGTGGGTTCGGATGTCACCCAGTGCCAGACGTGCGAAATCGAAAGCAAGGCTTGGCGCATACGAAAACCTTCTCAATCAGGATGTGAAGTTGAAGGAGGACAAGCTTGAGATCTTTATTCCCAACGGCCCAAGGCTTGGAGATAAAGTCATTAAGGCAACAAAAGTGGCCAAGTCGTTTGGCGACAAACTACTCTTTGAGGATCTCGATTTCAGCCTTCCACCAAACGGTATTGTTGGAGTCATAGGCGCAAACGGCGCAGGCAAAACGACGCTCTTCAGGATGATAATGGGGCAGGAGACAGCCTCGAAAGGTAAATTTGAGATTGGAGAGACAGTCTCTCTCGGGTATGTCGACCAGGCACATCAGGATATCGATCCTGCAAAGACAGTTTATGAAGTCATTTCGGGCGGGCAGCAGGATATTATGGTGGGAACCCGCCTGGTGAATGCCAGGGCCTATGTCGCCAGATTCAATTTTACCGGCGCCGACCAGGAGAAAAAATGCGGGATGCTCTCGGGCGGAGAACGTAACAGGCTTCACCTGGCTCTCACTCTTAAGTCGGGAGCAAATGTGCTTCTTCTTGACGAGCCAACCAACGATATTGATGTGAACACGCTCAGGGCGCTTGAAGAGGGTCTCGAAAACTTTGCAGGCTGTGCTGTAATCATCTCTCACGACAGGTGGTTCCTCGACAGGGTCTCGACACATATGCTTGCATTCGAAGGCAACTCGAAAGTTGTCTGGTTCGAAGGAACATACACCGATTACGAGGAGAGCTTTAAAAAACGAGTAGCTGACACTACCCCGGTAAGGATAAAATATAAGAAGTTGGCATAAAGGCAAGAGATCTGGGGGATGTAAGAAAAGGCATCAGGCGTCGGGCATCAGGCGTAAGGAAGAAAGAGTGCGAGAGAGGGGGATTGTTAAATTATTAACAATGAGTTAATTAAATATATATATGAAAAGTAAACACATTTTAAAAGCCACTTTAATTATCATAATTTTTTCATTGTCTGTATCAGAGGCGACAGCACAGATCGGAACGCGATTCCCATCAGAGAAAAAAGTTGTAAAAGATCCAGTTACAGGTGTTGAACTTACATTTCTTACCAGCAAGCCCGCGGGCGATTCGAAGATCTACCAGACCCACAACCAGTGGACATCAGACGGCAGCTGGGTCATTTTTAGGTCGAACCGGGTACGGGGCGAAGCAATGGCAGTAAACGAAAAAACGGGGGTCATCGTGCAGGTAAGTGAAGGTGGTTTTATGGGTATGCTGAACGTTGCCAGGAAATCGATGAAACTGTATTTCATGAGAAATATCCCGCGGGAACAGGGATCAGATTTCCGAATGGGAGGACCTGTTCAGGTCATTGAGGTTAACCTGGCAAAACTGTTTGCCGACAGCGAAGCAGGAAAACTGAAGCCAGCTTCGGAATACCAGAGAATATGTGGCACTACACCGACAGAAATGGGGGCAGGAGGCGACATGGCCCTGGATGGAGATGAAGAAGTCGTCTATTTCAGAGTTGGCAAAGAAGAAGCTGCGAAACATCTTCCTGAAGGAACGAAAATTGAACCTGATTTCGGTCCCAGGAGAATGGGTGCCGGTCCGGCAGGTCTTGGCAGCATGAACCTGAAGACTGGAGAGACGAAATTTGTGCTGGCTGTACCTTTCCAGGTAGGCCATATACAGGCAAATCCATGGGTCCCCGGAGAGATCGTTTTCTGCTGGGAAACAGGCGGAAAAGCGCCTCAGCGAACATGGACAGTTAAAGCCGACGGCACTGGTCTGCGCCCCCTTTATCCGGAGTCGGAATATGAGTGGGTAACCCATGAAGCAATTATTTCAAAAGATGAGGTTGCAATTGCAATTATGGGCCATCGCAAAATAGGGACTCCTGAACAGCCGGCCGACCCAGCCAATCCCGGACAGGAAGTGTCATGGGGCCCGTCAGGCACCCGTGAAAAACCGACAGGCCTTGCCATTGTAAACCTTCGCACACGTGAAATGACCATTGCAGGGCAAACCGCATCGGGCAGCGGACTATGGCATGTGAACGGATCTTCAGACGGCCGATGGGCTGTAGGTGATGATTTTGCAAGAAACATCTACCTCATCGACAGGAATACACATGAAATGATTCTCCTCTCAGGCGGTCACAAGAAGACAGCTTCCGATCATCCTCATCCGACATTCAGTGCCGATGGAACGAAAATTGAAATTCAATCAGCAATGCTTTCTGCCGACAACAGGCAGATGAATATCTGCATAATACCTGTTCCTGAAGAATGGCTAAAGAGGAAGTATGATAAATAACCTTCGGTAAAAAATAAAAGAAATGAACTTGCGCACTCTTTTTCTTTTGGTTCTCATGTTATTACAGACAGTGGCAAGAGGGCAGGAAATTGAAACGGTTGTCCAGGCAGGCCATTATTCTGCAGTTACTGCAGTTTGTTACAGCCCTGACGGAAGATTCATCGCAACGGGGAGTGCCGACAAGACAATAATCCTCTGGCGAAGCTCCGATGGCAAAGAGATACGCTCATTCCGGGGAAGTACCTCAGCCATAAGAAACATTGAATTCAGCAATCAGGGATCAGCTATTCTCTCCCTGGGAGATGATGGAACCTGCTTCGTCTGGAATGTGACAACAGGAAAGCAGATTAAGAAACTAAATCCTGCCGGCAGTAAATTCACCTGCGCATCTTTCAGTCCTGATGGTTCCATGATCGTAACTGGGAGCCGGAAATCAGGGATATCAGTCTGGGATCTTCAATCCGGTGACGAGAGAATGAAACTGATGCCGGTTCCTGCAGATCTCTATTCCGAAAAAGGATTCGATTACCCGGAAACAGAAACTGTTGCTTTCAGCAACGATGGACAGTTCATTGTTGCCGGAGCGGGCGACAATACTGCTATTCTTTTTGATGGTAAAAGCGGTAAGGAAATAAGAAAATTCAAAAAAACATTTTCAACTTGCACCACCTGCATTACTGATGCTGCTATAACTCCCGACAATAAGTATATTCTTCTTACATGTTCCGACTCCATTAAGATGTTTGATCGTTCGTCCGGAACAATGGTCCGTGAATTTTATGGACAGGGCTCGCCGGAGAAAATATCTGTCAGCACCGACAATAAATATATCTGCGGCATTGAATATGGCACCGTTGAGGCATGGGACCTCAAATCAGGCAAACTGATCATGAAGGCAGGTGATTATTCCGATAACAAGGTGCTTGCGGCTGCAATGAGCCCTGACGGAAAACAGGTAATAACAGGTGGAGAAAAAAGAATTGCTGATGTCTGGGATCTTGCTACCGGGAAGAAAATGATAACCCTTAAGGGATACCTAAACCAGGTTGATGAAAGGATACTGACAAACGCATATATGTACTGGGCTGCCCTGGTGAATGAAGCAAAGCTGAGTCCTGACGGAAAATTCATTGCCGTAGGACGGACCGGTAATAATGCAAAACTTATAGACTTTAAAACTGGAAGGGTATTTAAAACCCTGCGGGGACACAACGGTATGGTCATAAGCCTTAATTTCAGCAAAGACGGGAAATACCTTGCCACCGGCGGTCTTGACGGCAAGGCAATTGTCTGGAACGTTGAAACCGGCGATACAATCAGAACCATCAGGTTTCCTGACGATAATAATGCAATTTTCTCGGTTGATATCAGTCCTGACAACAGTATGCTGGCAACTGCCGACTGGGGTGGTTATGTTATTATCTGGGATATTAATACTGGAAAAAGCATTCAGGCTGTTTCACCCCACGATGGGACAGCAGTCTACCAGGTCAGATTCTCTCCAAACGGAGTCTACTTTATTTCAGCGGGACTAGATAAGAAACTTACCATGACGGAAATTGATACAGGCGAAGAGATCCGCGTATTTACCGGGCATACTGAACTTGTAAATTCAATTAATTTCAATCCTGGAGGCGATAAGATTATAACAGCAGGATGGGACGGCACAGTACGGATCTGGGATTTCATGTCGGGGCTCCAGGTGTTGAAGATCAAAGCACACCTGGGCGGAGTCTATAATGCGAAGTATGATGCTTCAGGGAAATATATTGTCTCTGGGGGAGACGATTTTCTTGTGAAGGAGTGGGATGCGGGCACCGGTGTTCTAATTTGTGAACTTGCAGGTCACCAGGGAGGCGTAGGAGATGTGAACATAACCAGCGATCTTAAATACATCATTTCCGGAAGCCGTGACGGAACGATAAGAATATGGAACGTTCCTGAAAAACGGGAGATGGTATCTATGACTTTCCTGAACGAAAACGACTGGTTCATCAGGAATCCTGGAGGTTATTTCGATGCTTCTGAGGGTGCCTTTAACTCCATATCATTTGTAAAAGGGACAGAACTCTATTCCATTAACCAGTTCTTCAACGAATTCTATCGCCCGGGACTCTACGGTGAGACATTCGGTGGAGATGGAACTGCATTCCGCCAGAATGTCTCACGGGCGATTGATAAGTTTCCTCCCCCTTCAGTCGAGATAGTTCAGCCTGACAAGGGAACAAACACCGAAGATCCCATCGTGACATTCATGGTAAAAGTGACGAATAACGGCGGAGGAGTTAAGGAACTGAAAGTGACGCAGAACGGCAAGAGACAGAATGTGGATGCTTCCGATCTGCAGCGGATGACGAAGTCAGGGCAGTATGTGATGAAGACATTTGAACTTAACCTGATTCCAGGGCAGAATGGAATAACAATATCAGCCTTCAGCAATGGGGAGATTGAATCGGCCCCGCAATCAACAGATATCACTTATAAGGGAATTCAGAGAACCTCTGACTGCTATGTTTTAAGCATGGGGATAAATAAATACGAGAATGAAGGCATGAACCTTACTTATGCAAGGGCCGATGCTCAGGCATTTTCATCCTTCATGGGGTTGAAATGGGATAAGCTTTTTAATAAAATGCATTCTTATACTCTCTTTGATAAAGATGCCACTAAAGAAAAGATAATGGCAGATATTGACGAGATCGGAAGGACAATGAAAAAAGAGGATGTATTTATCTTCTTTTATGCAGGTCATGGAAGTACTGAAAATAATGTTTTCTATTTCATTACATCTGAGGTTACAGGGATGCATCAGGATGAAAAGCTTAAGAATGCCCTGAGTGCAAATGAGTTGCAAGAAAAGTTCAGAATACTTCCGGCACTGAAGCAGGTAGCATTCATAGATGCATGCCAGTCGGGGGCATCCGTTGAAGCTCTTGCAATGAGAGGGGCGACTGAGGAGAAAGCACTGGCTCAGCTATCTAGAAGCTCGGGAGTCCATGTGATGGCATCATCAGAAAGCGATCAGCAGTCGGCAGAGATAAAAAGTCTTGGACATGGCGTATTTACATATGTTTTGCTCGAAGCGCTGAACGGCAAGGCTGATGGCTCTCCAGCCGATTCAAAGATAACCGTTTATGAAATAAAATCTTATCTCGACGACCAGGTGCCGGAAGTATCATATAATCTCATCAGACACAAACAGTTCCCCAGCACCTTTTCTATAGGACACGACTTCCCGATTGTTATGGAATGATAAAACAGCCTGTTGGTTACCTGTACCGGATATGGACATATCCGAACGATACTATTTAGTAAACTTAACCTATGGGAGACACTATGAAGTGAGAAATTCTATTATATTTATCAACCAGACTCAAATTCAAAATAAATAAGTTTATACATGAAACATAGATTTGAATTCAGATTCATTCCATTGTTATCAGCAGCTCTGATGCTGATAATTTCATCATGTACGCATTCAGGAAATTGGCCGCAGTTCAGGGGAAATAAGAATATGAAATAAAAAACCCTCTTGCTAAAGAGGGTTTTTTTGTGATCCTACCAGGAATCGAACCTGGATTTAAGGTTTAGGAAACCTCCGTTCTATCCATTGAACTATAGGACCATTTGAGGGGCAAAAGTATATCTTTTTTTAATCATTGCAAATGCAGGGATTTACTTTCAGGTAATCAACTACAAGATCGAAAGATTGCACAATTGCACGACATCTTAATATTTTAGATATTGTCCTTCAGTCTTTTACACAACGGACTGAAAATCCATTGTTCTTTTCAATATAGCTGATTGTGACATCTTTGGTATGAGAGTAAATGAGTATATGGTTGGCTTTTTCAGTATTTTCCTCAGTAGAACACCAATAGAAGCACATTAATCCAAGGTTGTAGAATTCACTCTGATCATTCCGGAATCCTCCCGGAAGGCAGGTAAACCCTTTTTCATTGGTTGCCGCGGATACAGGCTTTTGCCAATGATCAGTGCCAGCTTCTTTTAATTTATCTCCTGCAATAAGTTCGCCTCCCAGGTAAGTCAGCAATGCTGACCAGTCATCTTTAGAGGAGAGATGCCAGCCTGAAGGGCATCCTTTTCTGGCAGTTTCCCAGTTGTAAAGGTATCCATAGGTTTTTACATTATTTTGATCATTGTTATATGCCCAACATCCGCTCTCTGCTTTGAAAGCAATGTTTTCAGCCATCCACGTTTGCTTACCTATAGTTATGGTTTTATAAACTTTACCATCGCGCGAATCGTTATAAGTACCCGCTATCTGGGCAACAGAACTCATTTCAATAATTAAAAATGCAATTGTCATTAATAAAAATTTGTTTTTCATTTTTCTCAATTTTATAGTTAATTTATATTTTCTCCGGAGTTAGCTGTCCAAAAAATATTTGCCACCAAAGGCCCGGCAATAAGGGCTTTAAAGGGAAAGATAAAAGGCCAAAATCACAAGATAAAAGTAAAAGGGGAATATTTTGAAGTCTAAAGCTGGACGCCCGACGCCTACCAATAGTTTATAACCAGTATTGTCCATGTCGTAAAGCGTTGTGTTGTTTCCCTCTAATTAGAGACGAACCTATGGGATGAGTTTTATAAGTGTTTTTCTAAATCAATTCATTGATCTCGTTAAGATGAAGTTTTAAATGCCGTGGAAAATCAAGGACCATTGTTTTAAGCGTAATTTTCTGATCGGGTCCGGCGATCCATTCATTCTCAAGTTTTGAATCATTTATGTTTTTAATAACATGACAGTAATGTAAAAGTGAATACTTCCAAAGCTGGATTAAGACATGCCAGTCTTCGTTTTGGTAGTCCTGAATAGCAATCCATCTGTCGTTATTTCCAAAAGTCGCATAGTTTGGGAAGATCAATGGGTTTGATTGATATTGAAGATGAATAACTCTATGAGTATTATTGGAATTCGAGTCAATCAGGTGCCCAATGATTTGTTTTATCGTCCTGTTTTGACTATTTCGTCTGCTGGTAATTATCCCTGCCGGTAAGGCTGAAAGTTTTGGTTCCCAGATTTCGATTAAGGAGATAATTTCCCGTGTAATTGATTCATATTCTTTCATGATAATATTCTTTAAGGACGGAATTTCATTGCTTTATAACGGTCTGGCGCCCGACACCTGAAGCCTGCCAATAGCTTATACCCTTTTTTGTTCGTGTCAGGTGGCGGTAGTATTTTATTTTTGTCACCTATCCGAAATTGTTAGTTAAAATGATATTTTTTTTAAAAACTAAAATAAATGGATTCTCACAGCAATAATTGTTTCTGGATATTTGAATCAGTTCAAAACCACATCCAAGTATATCAGAGATTTCTGTTTCAATAGGAGATGCATTCCACCCATGCAATGAAGTCTGTTGTTTGCTGGAATCAAAATCAATATTGGGATTGATAATATATAAAAGTCCATTATTTTTTAACTTAGATTTCAAATCTGTCATGATAGCTTTGGGATTTTTAAAATATTGATATGTCCACAACATCAATATTTTGTCGAATGTATTATCAGGAAGATTCGTTTCATTGTCTGCACCTTGCACAACAATGAATTTATTCGTGAATGGTTTATTATTTATCCCTTGATAATAGGATACCACTTTGTCAAGAGTTTTTTGATTGCAAACCACAGTATCTATGTCTTGAATGTAAAAAGTTAAACTGTCATGGAAAACAGATAACATAGCTTCTATATATCCGTTTCCGGCACCCACGTCTGCTACTGTTTCCCCTGTTTTAAATTTAATGGTATCAATGCATCTGCCTCTCAGATGTTCTGTTATCTCTTCTTTACTGCTTAAAAAGGGATAACCATCATATGGTTGCATTGAATCATCGCTGTTACTGTTGCTGTTGTTGCTGTTCTTGCAGTTTGATAAACAGCAACATGTGACTAAAATAATTACAACATGTATTTTCATAAGATGCTTCATTATTAAATGTTTTATAAGTTTAAACAGATTATTCATTTAATGTTGAAAGAGCTCTACAGGGAGCTTCTCTATGCCATCCGATCCGCAGTCCCACGCCTGGTGCCTGCCAATAGCTTATAGCCTTTATTGTCCGAGTCAGGCTTTCGTGTATTATTTAATATGATCAAAAAAATCTTTCAGTTCTGCCTTTTTGTTAATATCGAGATCATGCCAACGAATTCCTTGAATGGCACCTTCTAAGACATAGAGCATGTTCAAACAAGCTCCTTGATCGACGGTTTTTAGTTTTATAAAAGCATCCTCACTTCCGGTACTTATTAAAACATCAGGAGTATAAATTCCTACAGCCTTGAGTTTCATAGCTAATGTTTTACCAATATTTGGTAAGATACTGAGGTCGATGTTTTGCGTAGTCATGAAATTGAGTTATATGGGTAATTATTACGCATGAAGCCTAACGGTTGAGTGTATGAGCAATGGTGGATTCGAACGGGAGTCGTAATCTTCGGCAGTGAAGACACAAGCGGGGCAGGTGGCCAGAACTTAAGATATAAGCCGACACTACAAATACACTGTGTTGCACGCAGTTTTTAATTGTTTTTATTTATTATATCCATCACAATTAAGTTGTCCGCATAAACTTGCCAACTTAATACTTTATTATCCTTAATAATCGCTGTCCATGCAGCAGGAATTCTCCAGTGATTAGAATTATTCTCATCATGCAGGTTTTTATAAGTACCACTTGCAAATCCAAGAATACAAATTAATGAGCCCTTTTCAAGAGTCTCTTTAATCTCAATTCTATAATCGGGGAAAAGTCCAAAATATCCAGTCCATGCCTGTTTTAATTTATCTTTTCCTGTTGTTTTATTGCCTTGGGAATCAATAAATGCATGGTCATCTGTCATTAAATCAATATTCCCTTCAACATCAGAACTATTAATAGCATCTATAAAGTCCAAAACAACTTTATATCTCATCTTTGTGTCAAATAATAAGGTTGTTATACAGTGGTTCGGAAAAATTATACTCAACGGCCCGTCGTCCCATACCTGGCGCCTGCAAATAGCTTATAACCTTTATTGTCCGTGTTGTGTGCTGTTTTAATTTTCAATCTTAATTATAATTTTATATTCTGACAATATTTATTAAGAATATATCATTCTCCCGAATTTCAAATGTCCTTGAATATACTCCGGAAGAGTAAACCTTAATATTCTCTTTTGAAACCGCAGACCCGTCATTTTGTTTTTTAATGTAATCTACCTGTTGCTTTGTAAGTTGGTTTGGTTTGTTCATTGAAAGATAAGTAGAGTAAGGGTCATTCACTTTATAACCAATTTTATAAATCTCAAGCTGATATTTGCCTTCCGGTATTCCGGATATCTCTAATTTTACTTTTCCTTTAGGATTTGCAGGTAAATCGCGAATATAGTACGCTTGATTATTGACCGAATCTCCAGGATGCGTATTAGTGAAATCCCAAAATAATACCTGAATATTTCCATTTTCGCTTTTACATGCCCATGAAGAACTATCTGAATTGACCAGTTCAGTTTCACCAAGTTTGTTTAAAAAATAAAATGAATAATATGCTGACTTTTTTATTCCCTGATAATTCATTAATCCAAATCCGCCATGAAAAGGTGTAAATCGTGGACCAGCTTCTTCAAAAATATCCGTAAAGACCCAATATGACATTGAATTAGCCTCATCACCGACTTGTTTTATTTTTTCGAGAACATAGGAAGCCTGATGGTAGCTGTCATGAATAGGATCAGCCGGAGTATAAGAGGAACTCCATTCGGTATAATGCAATTCCAGACCTGGCATTGGAGAGTCCGATATTTGTTTACGGGAGTTCAAAATATCACCGCTTACGCTCCATTTGTTTTTGTCCAGAATTGTACCAACTGTTCCGGATTCGTCTAAAAAACCTTGTTTTACTCCGTAGGAATGTGTACTGATAAAGTCCAGCGGGAGAGCATTCCTTCTGCAAAAGTCTATCATTTCGGGTACCCAGGCAGCACCGGCAGTGGCCGGACCACCCACACGGTATTCTTTGTTGACACTCTTAATCGCTCTTACGCTATGTTCATATAGTTTAAAATATTCCTCCTGAGTTCCGGACCAGAAGCCTGACAGGTTTGGCTCATTCCAGACTTCAAAGTACCATGTCTTTATTTCATCCGACCCATATCGCTCTGTAAAATGTAATACCATATTACGGATTAATCCTTCCCATTTGCTGTAGTCTTTTGGCGGAGTAACATTTCCTCTCCACCAGAAAATTGTCTTGCTCCCACTGGCAAGCGCTGACGGCATGAAGCCCAGCTCAACAAATGGTTTCATACCGATACTGATGATATAGTCATATAAAACATCAATATACTGGAAGTTATATTGGGGATTTCCCTGAGAATCTTCCTTATAAACACCCATATCATCGGTTAATAATCCGTGCATACGGATATATTTAAAATCGCATTCCTTCTTGACAATTGCCAGCTGCTGCTGCCAGTCTGCTCTTAAACCTTCATTAGCCCGGCCTGCACCAATGCATTCTTTAAACATTGTATTGTGTCTGCCACTTGTATTGTTAAAATCAACATTGATAATCCTTTCCTTTATAACAGAATTGTTGGGATTCTTACTTTGCGACAAAGCAACATTAACAAACAGACATCCAATAATAGTCGAAATTAGCAGGTTAGTTTTCATTCTTTATTTCAATTTATTTTTATGAAAATAATAATTTTATAAAAGACTATGGAATGGCACACAACGGCCCATCGCATGGCGCCTGCCAATAGCGTATAACATTTATTGTCCGTGTTATGGGCAGCAGTTATTTAAAATAAATCTGTCTGTATTATTTGTTCTCTGTAAAATAAATCAATTTAATTCAATCACTGATATTGTATTGGTTTTACCGACACTGTAAATAGGAATAAACCTGTCTTGTCTTTATAATAGTAATTTATAGTTGTCTTTTTTTTTCTCAAAGATTTCATTTCAGGATTACTTTTTACAAAGTTTATGATTGTAGGCTCAAGATAATTTTTCAATTCAATTATGTTTACAGAATCTTTAATCAGATTAACGAGTGTGTAATTATATTGAAAAATGTTACCTGGCAAAGCAACTGCATTATCAAGGCGAGTAGCATTGTCTATCATTATTGGACATGATTTATTTATTTCGCTTGCAGTTTCCATCATTGCTCTGTTATAGGCTGGTTTTTTAAAAAATCTGGCTATTTTCTCACCTCCCATTTGTCCAATTGCATAAAAGATTACAAAAGCAATTACAAAGCCTATCAAATATTTCAATCCATGTGGATTGTTGGGTTTTGATATCTTTTCTTGAGTTTCACCTGCTTCAGTAGTACAGATCAATTGTTTATAATCTTCAAATGATTTCTCTGGATTATGCTTTATCCAATCAGGATAATTATCCTTTAGCACTTTGTTACAACTTTTACAAAATGTCAGATATTCAGTTTTTAATTCATTGAAGTGTCCACAATTACTACATTTTAAATAGTACATACCTGGTTTTTAAGTTAATTAATTGTCTAATATATCAATTTTTGTGTTGACTACTTCAGTCCGTTATAGGCCAGTTATGCTTAAAACTTGATTATCTTAAGATTCTTAAATTATCACCAATTACAAAATTGTCATGATAAACGGAAAGTTGGATCAGCGCTATTACCCATAACGGCCCGGCGCCCCATGCCTGGCGCCTGACAATAGCTTATAACCTTTATTGTCCGTGGTATGTAACGCTATTTACAAAAGCTTCTGAACCTGCTATTAATGTATAAACTCATTACACTTGACTATCAAAGTAATCAGATCGCTTCTGTTTTCCAGATTAAGATTGTTTTCTTTAATAAAATGCCTTATTTCTTTAGCTTTTTCAGGAAAGACACTAATAATCTGAGAACTTGTATTTGACTTATAGAATGTACCATTTCTTCTGATCCAGAAATGTGTGTCATCAGTTATATGATAGTCGCTGGGAAGCTTTAATTTTTGTAATGGTTTTCCTGCATAATATATGGAAGAGACGTTTGTTGCAGCGCCCGTCTCAGTTGTCTCTCCATACCCTGAAGGATTACCGGATGCAATCGGGTTGCATTTATGTTGAACGAACAGAGATACCGGTCCCTTCACCAGCAGTTCAAAGAGAATTTTCTGGTGAGGTACAAATATCCGGGATTCGATAGTTATGGTATCGATAGTTTCAAGACTATCGATAGCTAACTTAACTCCGTTTTTTACAAAAATCATCTCTTCAGTAAGCTCGTTATAATTCATCAGAGCAAATTCGGTTTGTCCATTTTTCATTTTTACCGACCCGATCGTAAATTCAGGGAAAAGGTACCGTGCAGTATCCTTCTGAGCCTGCGTTTGAATATCTATTGTAAAATAGATAAAAAAAATGAAAACTATTAATAGTTGTTTTCTGGAGATTGATTTTTTCATTGTCATAAATTTGGATATTTCAATTTGCTCATTTTTTTAAATGCATATATCGCGCAGATTACCATAAATGTTACCTTACGGACCGTCGCCCCACACCTGGCGCCTGCCAATAGCTTATAACCTTTTCTGTCCGTGTTAGCCTTAGTATTAATTTTGGGGATAGAAAAATGTCTCAATAATATTAGAATGTCCAACAGAGATTTAATTTATTATTACATTCTATTTCTTATATAACCAAATCCCATGTCTATCAGAAGATAATTATTAATTGAATCAATTTTTTCAATGTCACTATTTGCTTGATCGATTTTATTTAGGTTCATATAAATCTTCGATCTGACTTCGTATAATTCCTTGTCATAGCAGTTATATTTTATTGCTATGTCTATATTCTTGAGAGCTTTTTCCATATCACCCTTTTTATAAGATCTGAGACCTTTTTCTTTGAGATCTGAAGGTTCAGTTGAAGTTGCAAACTTAAAATTAGCAATGTATTTTTTGTCGATGGGTCTGCCATTTACCTGACTCGGAATCCATAATCCTTTACTTTTGTCTAATGCAGAAAGAACTTGAAGTGTAAATAAGTAATCTGGTTGGTGCAAGACCTTAATACTATCTATATTCCCGTCTTTATCAATAATGAAACTAAGTACCACGTTTACAACGGGATCATCCTGAAATGCATTTTGAGGATATTTCATATTTCTGAAAAAGAAACTATTTAAATCTTCAGTTTTTAATCTGGCCTTCTCAAAATTTAAAGATTTTGATTGTTCCGAAGCATTTTGGCCAATTGCGTAAAATTGAAATAAGAAAATAAGAAAAAGTAATGATATGATTGTTCTAATTATATGAAGGATTAATTGATTTGATTTGGCACGTTTCTCTATTCCTGAAAAAAGATGTTGATCTATTTCTTCTCCATTCGCTCCTTAACCCCGCTGATGGCTTTATACGGCGAATCAATGATTAGCATGTTGGAGATCCAATCCGGGATACTTCCTGCAGGGTCAACAAAACCTTCAAGTACAACATGAGTCATTTCTTTATCGACAGGTATGATGGTCCATGTTTGCCGGTAATCTTTAATGCGCACCATGTCATTACGTTCAGGAATGACCCCGGGGAGCGAAACTGCAGTAATCTTGCGTTCATCAGTCACCGGATCGATTGTAATTGTAACATCCACGCACAAGTCACGATCAGTAACTGGCCAGGGTAAATCATACACCAAATAGTACTGCGCTCTTTTGTACTTTTCATAAAGCAGCACTTTGATCTGAGTAAGGTTCTCATCCCACCAATCAGTATTATTAACATCTTCCATCAGCGCGAAAATCTTTTCTGCCGGTGCATTAATGTCGGTAACACCTTTATAAAATTTCAGGGACTTTCCGGCCTCCTTACATGTATATATTTTTATGCCATCCTTTTCTTTTATAAAATCCCAGGATTGGGCTGCCATCGAACATGAAAGCATCAGGGTAAAGAAAAACATTAAAATGAAGATAAACTGATAATGTCTCATAGAACTTGAGTTTTTATCCCTGAATCTCCTGATAAATAATACCATATTTACTTTTTTACAAATGTTTTGATTCTGTTGAAAAGATTTTATTAGCATTTGCCATACCATGTGTTGTATGCCGTTTTTATTTTGCTAATTCTTCATCAATTTTTTTGATTATTTCTTTAGCTTTCTGCATAAATGATTGGTTAGATTTTTTGGAAATAATGAATATTTTCCTCGAGTGTTTTAATATTTCTTGTTCCATGGTTTATTCTTTTGGTTATATCTTAATTATCGTATTGATATTTTATACGGACTCAAAATGGCAGACAATGTTGGCTATAAGTGCCGTTTGGCATTTCGAAGCACGTCCATTTCAAGCTGGTAATAAAATTCATTAGTTGCACTGCATTATATGTAAGTAATATTTGCCAAATGTCATTTATAGCATGTTAGTCCCGGTAATTTATTAATCAGGTTAGAGTAAAACTTTCAATCCCAATAAAAATATGCGGGTTTTGGGATATTTTTCGTAATAATAATTTCCCGGATATAGACCAGTAATCCCTGCTATTTCGGGGTCTACATCAGAAGCCTTTGTAAACAAAGCTATATTATTGCACGCTATGAAAACCTTAGCACTTTTAATAAACCGTTTCTCAATGGGTATAGTGTAACCTAAAGAAATATTAGCTATTTTAATATAACCCCCNTTTTCTAAAATGTAATCGGTTGTTTGTAATCTAGAATAATTTATAATATCTCTTTGATCAACAGTTAACAATGTTTTTTGAAAATTCATATACCCCAAATTATCCAGCCTATTAAAATTATTAATATCAAAACCAAGAGCACCCCTTACAAATATTGATAATTCAAAGTTATTATATTCAAAATTATTTGTAAAACCAAGAAACGATTTAGGAGCCCCGTTGCCCAGTTTCTTATATTCTATCCAATTAGTTGTGGTATTACCATTATCATCGTATACCAGCATTTGGTTTGTTGCAGAATACCCTGCAAATTGATGCCCATAAAAGTTACCTGCCGGTTGGTCTTTAAGCTTTATGCCATAAGTATATATGACTTCTGATATCGCGTTATTCTTATTAAAAGAAATATTAAAATCAAACGTCCATTTTATAGGATTTATTAACGGTTGAGCTTTAATATAAAATTCCCAGCCTTTATTCTGAATTTCTGTTTCATTCATTATTGACGAGAAAAACGACCAGCCGATAACTTTTCTATCATACAAATCTATTATTACGGTTAAATAGAGCCATCCTTGCAATGTTTTAATATAAGTGATATCTGACACCCAAACCTGCCCGGGACTGGTCACGTTGAAGTTCCTATTGAGCTTATTTTCCACCACCGGGTAATTATGCCTGGAATTAGTAGTAATAACCCATTTTTTACGGATAATGCTCTTTAAATTCTGTTTTTTCATCAATCTTGCAACTCTTTGTCTTGATACATGCAATCCTTCTTCCAGGAGCTTGATCGTGACTCTGGGGCTACCGTAGGTCCTTTTGCTGAACTCGTATATCTTTTTTATGCGATTTGATAACTCATTGTTCTCTATATCCCGCTTGCCAGGCTTACGCATCAACCAACTGTAATATGAACTCCTGCTTACCTTTAATACTTTACACATCTTCTCAATGGGGAATATGGAGTTATTTGCCATTATAAATTGGAATATTTGCCATCGTTCTTGGAGAAAATGCTTACAGCTTTTTTTAAGATATCACGTTCTATCTGTGCATCTCGTAGCTCCTTCTTTAATAGGGCTATCTCTTTTTGCTCCTCTGTCAGGATCTTATTACCCCGACCTGGGAAACTTGCTTCAAGATGAGTAGTTGCTTCTCGTCTCCACCGGTAGATCAGATCAGGGCTTATATCCAGTTCTGATGCTAATGCCGCGAAGTCTTTACGATTATTACTGAGTTCAATTATCATCTGTTTAAACTCTCGGTCAAATTTTCTTCTTGTTCTCATATCCGTTAAATTAAGCATTTTAGCTTAACTTACTGTCCGGATAAAAGTAGCAGTTCCACTAGCAGTATACCGATCCAGCCAGTCATAATAAAGTGTTCTGGATATACCATATTTGCGACAACCTACGGTGACACCCATGTTTTGAATTTCAATAAGCAACTTTTCCTTTTCTTGGGGAGTTCGTTTCTGAAGTTCTCTTGCCATATTTAACATAAAAAGTACAGTTTAATGTAGTACTTTTAGTCTAGTTTCTTGGGGGCGCAGAATATATTTTTTCTTGCAATCAGGGTAGAACTCTTAATGAATGCTGTTTTACTGTCCGTATATTTTTCTCGGTCATTTTTAAATTCAGTTGCGAGTTTCATTTTTAATCTTGCATAATCAGCAGTTACATTTTTATTATTAATCAGATAGTCACGGAATACTATTTCGTCCCAGTCCCCGGGATATCTTATGTGAATATGAAATGTTTGTCCAATGATGCCGGATTCTGAATACCCTTTAGCAAACATCATATGAGGCGGTGGGTTTTCAGGTTTTGGGATAAAGTGATAATCAATTTTTTGGAGTTGTTTAATAAGGAGATCACAATTTGTGATATCCAATATTTTAAGGAGGAAATCAATTGTTGGTTTAGCGCAAAGTCCAGGTACAGCTGTACTCCCGATATGTTCAATCCTTGATATGAATTCTTTTCCGATAGCTTTTATAATATATCTTGATTCCAATGAAGCTAGTCTTGGCCAATCAGGATTGTAGTCAACAATAATTATTGGAAATAGTTGTCCAAGTTCATCAATGGTCAATTGGTTAAGGTCTTTTGCCATTTTAATCGTTAAAGTTGTCTCGGTATTGGAAATTTTAATTCGAGTAGCATGCCCAAGAAATTCTCATTATGTGCAGTCAGTCAATAATTTAAGCCTAACGGCCCGGCAATAAAGGGTGTAAGCGTTGCTGAGCGAGTGGAGGCCGGGAGAGATTTTCCCCTAATCGGGAGAAAATGTTTCTGAGGCTGCAATAAGCGAAGCACAGCGTGGTTTTTGCCGTCCAGGCATAAAGTTATTGATTATGGGAGTGTCGCGCTACAATTTTGATTTCGTGTTGAATATATGTCCCGGTATTGTTATTTTATTAACAGAAGTGGAGCGGTCCCGGTGCCGAGCCTTATACCGGTCCCCAGTTGGGAGCATTAATCTGCAAAAACCATGACGAACAAATTACCTTTATTGTCCGTGTTATGGTTAGTTCTTTATTGTTTTTTGTGAATATCTAAAAGCAAATCTTATGACATCTTTTGGACATGAATCAACGCATGTCGAACATAATGTGCATTCAGAATGACCAATCTCACCACTTTTTATCAACTCGTCTAATGGAAGTGACATAGGACATGCGCGAGAACATAATCCACAGGAATTACATAAATCCGGTTTTGTAATAAGACGCAGAGAAGGAATCCTTAATAAGTCCCTAATCTTCCCGCTAATAATCATAAAAGGTGAAACCCAACAGAGATAGTGGCAAAGTCCACGTTTACCAGTTAGTACGGCCATTAAAAAAACTATAGCAACTGTACCAAAATACATTACCAATTCACCCAGTCCGACCATCGAAACACCTAATGCTCTTTTATAAAAAAAGTCGGCTCGTTTAAATCCACCAAAATAAATAACTAAGAAAATAAAAAATGTTATCCATGGAATAAACTGTAGCCATTTAATCCAATTCAATTTATTATTAGCTGGTTTCTTATTTATCTCAAAACAGAAATCTTGAAGTGCTCCAGCAGGACAAACCCAACCACAAAATAGTCTTCCTACAAAAAATGATAAAATTAACAAGAATCCGAAAAACATTATATCACCTGCCATAATCCTTTCTGAAGCACCAAACATAAGGAGATCAGGTGACATAATAAAAAAAGTTATTGGATATAAAATAAAAGAAATCAAAAGAAGAGATTTTCTAATATTTTGTCGGTTTTTCATTTTAATAGATTGTTTAAATGACTTTTATCCAACTGCACTAAAGTACAGTTAATTATTTTATGTGTCTATTATTACTATGGTTTTTAGTCCCAATAGATTTAAAGGAAGTGCCTCGTCATAAGAAATTTGTCTAAGGAATTAAGTCCTGATAGAAGGGTGGTAATTGTCATACTTAAAAGACTTTGCTTTTTCTGTTATGGTTAGTTCTTTAAGAAGCTGTCTAACTATTTCAGAAGCAGGGAATTAAACATAACGGCCTGGCAATAAAGGGCGTTTGTGTTGCTGAGTGAATGGAGGCTGCAGCAGAAAATCCGAATTGGGGTAGAGTCCCGGCACCAGCCAGGGCCGAGCGTTTAAAAATTGCCCACAGGGCAATTTTAGAGAAGGAGCCGGTTTGCAGGGTGGAGCGAGGCATGTCGTGCCCCGACGAAGCGAAGCGAAGCGAAGCGAAGCGAAGACGGGGGCGCGGTTTTTGCCGTCCAGTTGCAAGTTTTTTTGAGTTTCATGAGCGTTTGCCATGACCGAGCTTGCGAGTGTCATGGTGTCGAGGTACAAGGTTTATAGAGGACAGGTTATTAGTCAAGTTACACAAGGTTTTATTGGAAGCACTGGGGGTCCTGTCCCGCTTTTGCGCAGCAAAAGCGGGATCGCGGTATTGGCATTACTAATCTGTCCTGGTAGCAGGAACAACTTGCAAAAAATGTGACAAACAAATGACCTTTATTGTCCGTGTTAGGTGGTTGTAGCAAATTCTTGATAGTCATGCTGCAATTGTCCTTTAATGAGGTATAAAATCGGATTTTTTTAGGATCGATAAGAACAATAGAGCTGATTTCCGAGAGTTGTTATAATTTTTATAATATGGTCCGAATTTAGCTAGACCAGTTTTATTAGGAGAAAGCTTACTGAAATACCGGTTATTATTATTAAGATTTCTACTAAATTACCAATAATGGTTGGAAGATTTTGACTCCAATAACTTTCTAGGATAAGACGAAATACGATCTTTTTTCTTACGATTTCACCAATCCAGAAACTTAGCACTACTGGAATAACAAGTAAGAAAAAATACATTCCATCGGTTATATTACCAGTTCTCATTCTATATTATTTATCAAGTAAAGTTACACCATCAAAAAGTATAAGTCAATTTTATTTTAATAATCCAGTTAACCTAATTATCAATTAAATCAATATAGTAGAAGTCGCTTACCTGCAGACGCTATGCCACCTAACGGCCCGGCAATAAAGGGAGGTTGTGTTACCCGACGCAAGCACCGGGCAGGGTCCTGGTACTTTAGCCGGGAAATTGTCACGGTGCAAGGAGGGTACGGCATGTGTTTTTGCCGTCCAGGCACAAATTTTATTGAACATTACGAGTGTCGCAGTACAAAGTTGATAAGTGGTCGAAAAGCTGTCTCGATTGCAGGAAGCTGGTAAATGGGCACTGGCGCAGTGTCGTGCCGAAGGCCCTGACCTAAGCGCAGCAAGCGTCAGGGGTACAAAGATTTTAATTGCGCGCAGATGCGCGTGTCCGGGTTTAACACCCATTACGAATCTGTCTTGGTAGAAGGAACAAAGCAAAAACCGTGACAAACAACTTACCTTTACTGTCCGTGTTAGCAGTAGAATTTATTCCCAATTTTTCAATATATATTTATTACTATCAATCTCACTAAAATTGGTCAATTTAATCTTATATTAACTATAGGATATATCGATAATTTCAAAAACAATATCTTTCTTGGCTTGTTTTAAAATAACTTTGTCGCCAATTATTTTATTTATTAATACCTTGGCTATAGGTGATATAAAGGAGACTTTCCTTTTGGAAATATCTGCTTCATCAACGCCGACAATTTGAAAAGTCTGAATATTTTTGGATGCTTCTATTTTGAGAGTTATCATTGCACCGAATCTTATTTCATTTTGTGGTTGCTCGTTTAGATTAACTATTTTGGCTTCAACAATTCTGTTATTCAATAGTTGTAATTTTACATTAATATAGTTTAACGCGATTCGTTTCTCATTCTCGTTGGCATTATTCAGATTGTTTTTTTCGTTGACAAGCATCTGTTTCTCAGCCAATAGTTGATTCATACCAAATGGCGTAACAAAGTTTGTCACTCCGTCTGGTAAATATGCCCTCGGTGGTACTATCGGAACTTCTTCTTGATCGTCTTCTTTAACAAATCCTCTGCTCATAGCTTAATAATTTTAATCATAGTCTTCCTTTTAGGTAGTATAAATTTTGGGTCAATCTTCTTCAGGACGGGTCATTTTTACAGCTAACGGCCCGGCAATAAAGGGTGTAGGCGTTGCTGAGCCGAAGGCACTGACCGACCGGAGGGAGCGTCAGTGTGAATGGAGGCTGGAGCAGTGTCGCTGAATCGGGGTGCGCTTTTTGTAAAAAAAGCGGGAAGCTTATAACCTTTATTGTCCGTGTTAGGTTTTCGTTATTGTTTTATTCTTAAAGAATTGTTTTTTGTTGTTATCATAATGACTCCATTTTCGCCCGCTTTACCATAAGGAGCAGTAGCTGACTTATTCTTAATGACATTTACAGATTCAATTTCTTGGATATTAATAGAGTCAAGGCTGTTTGTATAGACTTCTCCATCTAACAATACTAAGGGTTTAGATGGTTGCTCTTTTTGATTATCAGACTTTACATAGTCTTTTGTAATAATAGATATAACACCATTTTCTGCTAGTATGCCATAGTCATCTTTGGCTGCTTGAGATTTTGAAACAGTCAAAGATTCAATAGCATTTGGATCAAGTGAGTTCAATTTGATATTACTGATTTTACCATTTAAAACAATTAAAGGATCTTTCTTATCAATCTGAGCTGAAAGAGATATGAAGTAAAACATCATTAGGAAAACCAATAGAGATAACTTTTTCATTTGTAGGTGTATTAGATTTAATAATGATAACAAAACCGCAAATATTGTGCCTTAAAAAGAAATCCAGATTATTTTCATCCTTTTTAGTCCAGTGTTTTATCATCAGGTTCGTTAGTCCGGATAATGCCACCTAACGGCCCGGCAATAAAGGGTGTAAGCATTCCCGCTTTTTGGCCCAAAAAGCGGGATGCCGTGCCCCGACAAAGCGAAGCGAAGACGGGGGCGCGGTTTTTGCCATCCAGTTGCAAGTTTTTTGAGTTTTAAGAACATTTGCCATGACCGAGCTTGCGAGCGTCATGGTGTCGCGCCGCGCCCCGTGCGAGCGAAGCGAGTGACGGGGGTACAAGTTTGATAAAGAGCAGGTCACAAGTCAAGGTGCAGAGAGTTTTATAGTAAGCACTGGCGCGATCGCGGTACAGGCATAACTAATCTGTCTTGGGAGCAGGAGCAAATTGCAAAAAATGTGACAAACAAATGACCTTTATTGTTTGTGTTATGTGGTCGTAGCAATTTAATATCGTCAAGCAGAAAATTTATCTCCTGCTTATTGTCTAGTTCTTTGTTATTTTACGTCAGTTTTATTTGCTTTTGACCATTGGGCAAATCGAGTCAATGCGACACCTAGCGACATCCCTAAAGCTAAAATAAACCAAAAACCAGCATCACTTGGTTTACACTCAATTCTTGAGTAGAAAACTACACACAAGGCAAGTGTTATTACTACAGGAAATAGTACAAACAGTATTCCTTTACTTTTTTTCATATTGTTAAGTTTTAATTATCAACTGATTAGAATCTAAAAGTATAATATTTAATTAATATGTTCTACAAAATTTATTAAAAGCCGTTATGTGGAGTATTTTTTAAATCCCGGTAAACGGTAGAGAACCAGGCTTGCGAGCGTTGGAAAACTTGCAGATGATGCTCATGAGCCGGTTTTGTATCTTCTTCACAAACAAAGCCGTGAATTATCATATGCAAGTGAGCGAGGAAGCAAGCCGGCAATGTCAAGATAAAATTGGTGGATGACTGAATTCTGGGAGATGGACGAAAATATTGTGTCATGATAAATTCTCAAAGTGGACCCTGTCTTTGCCGCAGGCGCTATGCCACATAACGGCCCGGCAATAAAGGGGGTGTTTTTGCCGTCATGGTACAAATTTAATTGAGTGCAGATGCGCGTGTCCGGGTACAACGGCCATTACGAATTTGTCTTGAGTGCAGGAGCAAAAGCAAAAACTGTGACAAATAACTTACCTTTATTGTCCGTGTTAGGTGGTCGTAGCAATTTTTTATTTTAGAATAATCTAGAAATATCGATCAATCTTGGGATCAAGTAGATTTTAAAGTTTATTCAACCTTTTTGAAAGTATCAAAAGTAAAAATATAGATTGCACCAATTATAAAAAGAACTATATAACCTATCCACAATAATAGTGACATCCCAATTTCCTTTTTTAAAATAGTAACTAAGAAAAAGAAAATTGCATAAAATGCTCCAAAACATAAGGCAAGGATAACTCTCCTTTTAAAATCGAAGGTTATCTTCTTATTACAATTTTTACAATCCCATTCTGAAAATACAACCTTAAGTAGAATTGTTTTGACATACTCAGAAATAGAATACTTGTAATTACAGTGAGGGCAAGTTCTGATTTTCATTTTGTTTAATTTATAGATAAGATGATTTAATGAGTAATAGATTTTTGTGATAAACGTTAGGTGGGGTAGCTTGGAAAGAAGTGGCAATAAAGGGAGGGTATGGTGTGCTTTTTGCCGTCATGGTACAATTTTTCTAAGTGGTCGAGTATTTCTCCCGGTATATAAAGTTGGAAAATGGCACTGGCGCAGTGTCGCGATACAAGTTTAATTGGAGGCAGAGAATTGTCATGGTGTAGAATTTTTATTGTGGGCAGCTGCGCGTGTCCAGGTGCCGGATTCAGTACTGGTCCCGATAAGTGGCTCAGAGTCATGCAAAAAGCATGACAAACAACTTACCTTTATTGTCCGTGTTATGCTTAGAACTTGTTTTTATTGTCTTTATAATAGTTTTTAATCATCTTTCCGAAGACTTTATCTTTTTTTCGTTTCTCGGATACTGTAGTCTGAAATCTTTCTTGTTCTTTTTGAATTTTTTGGTAGTTGTCATGCGAATCTTTATCGATCGTCCCATTGTTTAGTGCGTCAATTACAGCACATCCAGTTTCATTAATGTGTTTACAGTCAGGAAATTTGCAATTTGACGAAATATTATAGATCTCCTGAAATGTCGTTTCGATACCCGCTGTATTATCTGTCATACCTAGTTCCTTCATGCCTGGTGTGTCGATTATAATACCGCCGTTTTCCAGAACAAATAATTCACGATGATCGGTTGTATGTCTTCCCTTATTTGTGCTCAGACTTATTTGTCCGGTTTTTAATACATTCTTTTTTAACAGGTTATTGATCAAGGTTGATTTGCCTACTCCTGAGGACCCAACTACACAATACGTTTTTCCTTTTTGTATAAAATCCAATATTTGGTCAAGTCCTGTTAGAGTCATATTACTGAGCAGGATATACCTAATTTTTTTGTCTCTTTTTTCAAGGTCGCTGATTGCTTCTTGAATATCTTTTTCGGTGGATAAATCAATTTTGCTAATTACCAGAACCGGCTCAATGTTAGCTGATTAACAGATTGTCAAGTATCTTTCAAGTCGGTTTATGCTGAAATTATTGTTTATTGCTTGAATAATAAACGCAACGTCAATATTTGTAGAAATGATCTGAATCTCACCAAATTTACCAACAGCCTGTCTTTCAAGTACTGATTTCCTGGGAAGTATTTTATGAATAATTGCCTGATCGGAGTCATAGATTGTCATAGCTACCCAGTCACCGACAGCAGGAAAATCAGCTCTCGAGTTTGCAGAAAATCTTAAGTTACCAGAAATTTCAGCAGCATATTCATTTTCACCGTCTGAGACGACATATCTTTCTCGATGTTCTTGAGTCACTCTACCGATTGAAAAGTTAGATAGTTGGTTATCTTTCAGGTAGGCAGCAATTTCATTATTTAATCCAAGTTCAAGGAGGTTCATTTCTGTGCAGTATTGTTAGGCTTAGGTATTTTTTAGATCAGTTTCTAAATTCTGCTCTGAGTTGTGAAAGTATATTTTGAAGTGGTTTAATCGAATCTATTTTAAATCCTAGTCCAAATCTAATTTGATGAAAGATTGAATCATTTTTAATAGAAATCCACTCGTCGCAACCATCGACACATATATTGCAAGAATTATAATTAAGATTTAAAAATTTACTGATATTGATAGAATCAAGAATGTTATTCCATTCGGTATCTGTAGTAAGTCTTGTTTTATTGATTTCCGGGATAGAAGATCTCCCAGGAACAGAATAGACGTACCTAATCATTATACTGGATATTATTAGTGAATCTTCACCAGATCCCCAACCGCACAGGAATCCAGCTTTAATAATCATTGAGGGATTCTCCTTTATTATGGTATTGTCCCCTGTTTTATTGCAGGCGCAAAGGCAAAATAAAAGGAGTATTATTAAAAACAAATGATATTTCATCGAAGTGTAGTCAGCTTTTGATTGAGAGAGCTGCAAAAATCATTCCGTAATAACCATTTAGAGTTTCAGATCTAAAATTTGAAGCGGGTTCTCATGGTAATTATATAGTTGACGTAGAGCCCTTTACTTAAGCTTAACGGCCCGGCAATAAAGGGAGGTTGTGTTATCCGACGCTAGCACCGGGTAGAGTCCTGTTACTTTAGCCAGTAAGCTATCACGGTGCAAGGAGGGTATGGCGCACTTTTTGCCGTCCAGGTACAACGACCATTACAAATTTGTCTTGGGTGCAGGAGCAAAAGCAAAAAGTGTGACAAACAACTTACTTTTATTGTCCGTGTTATGTGCTGTTTTATTTTAAAATATTTATTATTTTATTGTATTGTATTCTGGTTTTAAATGTTTCTCAAGAAATTTCTCCATTGCCCCATAAAAATCAAATTTGTTTTCTTGGTTCAGATATCCATGCCCTTCATTATTTTTTACCATATATTCGACTTCAATGCCTCTGCTCCTGAGGGCATTTACCATCTGGTCACTTTCTGCTTTATTTACTCTTGGATCATTGGCACCTGCTGCTACAAGGATTGGCGTTTTGATCTTTTCCGCATGGAGTACTGGAGAGGCATCTGCTATGAGCAAACTGTCTTTCTTTGGATTCCCCACCATTTCATACCATTGATCAAGATATGGTTTCCAGTAAGGAGGGAAAGTATTCATAAATGTGAATAAATTTGCGACACCAACATAGTCTACAGCACAGGTATACAGATCAGGAGTAAAGGCAACACCGGCTAAAGTGGCATACCCCCCATAGCTTCCACCATAAATAGCAATACGTTTAGGATCTGCGATGCCTTCCTTTATTAAATATTCTACACCATCGGTTATGTCATCCTGCATCTTTTTACCCCATTCTTTAAAGGATGCTTCCCAGAACTTCTTGCCATAGCCTGTACTGCCCCTGAAATTCATCTGTAATACTCCATACCCCCTGTTTGCCAGGAACTGTACTTCAGTATTATAATACCACCCATCCCTGGCCCATGGACCGCCATGGGGATTAACCACTATTGGTATTTTTTCAGCTTTAATTCCTTTTGGCAGCGTAAGATAGCCATGAATAGTCAACCCGTCCCTTGATGTATAGGTAATCGGGTTCATCTCAGCCATATCATTTTCATTGATCCATGGAAAAGGATTGGCGACTTCTGTAGTCTCTTTTGTTGTGAAATCATAAACATAGTATTTCATGTGTAGCCTGTCGCTATAAGTATATACAATCCCTTTATTCATTGCATCATCCCATTCTGAAAAGCCTAATTCATAACCCTTGAATTGCTGTTTCAATCCGGCATCGATACTAGCCCATTTCGGATCAAAATAATGGCTTTCGTCCTTTTCACCTGTCCAATATACGCCGGCAAGCACTTTATTCTTCCTGTCATAAAAAACACCTGTCAGATCATAATCCGGATTAGAATAAATTTCCTTCACCTCCTTATTGGCAACCGGATCAAATTCAACCAGTGCGACTTTATCCCTTCCTATATTTGACAAAATGTAAACATTTTTATTATTG
>JGI24134J36421_10000002_pt1 | contig 66215 bp, 58 predicted proteins | sample BarGraNGADG00312_FD_36421 | JGI IMG/M metagenome (IMG submission 36421) | reverse complement strand
AATTTCAAAGAACTCCAACAAAGTTGTACTGGAAATTAAACACGGCAAGATAACTCCGCGTCAGATCCTTGTAAACCCGTGGGACGCCGGATGCTTACCCTGAAGCTCCCTTTAATTTTTAGCTATTAAATTCGACATTTCAGTCTTCTGATTTAACTGAATTTACTTCTTTGGCTTGTTTATTCGTTTTGGTATAAATTAGAAGAAATGAAAAAAGAGCATAAAACGAAACCCCGGCTAATCTATTCAGCATAGTCTCAAATATGAAAAAAATAATCGTCGAAATTATGAACATTCCCAGTAGAAGGTTCTGTTGTGTTATTGCTATGTATGACGTATAAACCAGAATGGCCAGGAAAAGAATCAATCCGATTAATCCATTTTCGAGTAATATTTCGATAAATTGATTATGCGCGTTTAGATTATCGTAAAATCCATTAACGTATCCCCTTTTGATGAACTCTTCTTTCAGTTTTTCAGTAGCGTCTCCGGTACCGACACCGAGTAAAAGGTTTTTCTTGACGACTCCCAGTGCAGATTTCCAAATCAGAAGACGAGGGTCATTTTTAAGAGTGTTATCAAACTTTTCCTGAGAAATACCCTCAAGAGAGGAATTTACCTTTTCATTTTTCTTAGCAATTACGATAAATACAAATGAAAGTATTCCAAGTACAATTAGTACAATCCATTTAGGATATTTAGTGTAAAATTTAAAAAGCAAATACAAAGGAAAAACAATTATTCCTGCAAGAATCCCTGCCCGTGCCGAAAGAAGGTAAAGTACAACAAAAAAAATCAGAATGATGGCCCCCCAAAAACCTTTTCTAATATTAGAAAGAGAATTATTAAATAATGATTCACATGATATAAGGATAGACATTACTATATACATTGCAAGGTAGGAAGGATGTTCCGGATCAGAAAGACGAGAACTGAAAAAGAAGTTCTCATAATCGTAATCTATCGGGTGAGGATTGAATAGCCATTTAGAATTCTGAATGATTATGGAATTGTGAAATGCGTTTACTAAACAGAAAACAACATAAATAAATGTGCAAATAGCAAACAGTTTGGTAATCAATCCGATGTTTTTTATGATCCTGCTTCCCGGATAGAAAAGAACCAATGGAAAAAGAATGAAAGACAACCTTTTAAAAAGTCTTTCAAAACCTATATTTATCGAATCAGCATGAAACATACCCGAGATCTGCCATAAATAGAAAAAAATGAATAGAAAAAAAAGAATTGAAGCGTTGTTACCAATAAAGATTTCTTTTTTTAAGCCAGAACGATTTTCTAAAATCCAGAAAAAACCCCAGAACATCATAATGGGGGGTAAATAATGAATATATATCGGTAAAATAACAACGGTTAACAGGCAAAAAACAAAAGTAAGTCCGCCATTTTTAATAAACCTTTTTATACTATCGGTACTGACGTCTATCATTATTTAGTCAATATACTTAAGTAGCTGGTCACAGATAATGTTTAGTTGTTCCTCTTTTAATTCAGGATATATCGGAATTGAAATGATATCTTTTATTATGGTGCTTGAATTAATAAAGTCTTCAGGTTTATGTTTTTTATAGCTAAAAGGATCAATGAAAGGAAGTGCAGTCGGATAATGTATTCCCCATGAGATTTTTTTCTCTTCAAGAAGATCAATAAGTTTATCCCGTTTTTTACATCTGATAACAAAAAGATGGTAAACATGTTTTTTATTCTGCTCCTCATATGGCAAAATAAACTCTCTCTTTTCTTTTAGTCTTGATATATAAAATGATGCCACCTGTTGACGTTTGTGATTCCATGAATCCAGATACTTTAATTTAACATTTAGTATTGAAGCCTGTATGCTATCTAAACGACTGTTTCTTCCAATTATAAAATGCTTATGCTTTTCATTAAGCTGGCCGTGATTAGAAATTTTTCTTACTACATCGCCCAACTCCCTGTTATTTGTTACTATAGCACCTCCATCGCCAAATGCCCCAAGATTCTTGCTTGGGAAAAAGCTGAACGCAGCTGCTATTCCAAATGATCCGATCTTTCGACCATAGTATTCAGCTCCATGTGCCTGGGCACAATCCTCAATAATTAACAATCCATACTTCTCAGCGATTTTTTTAATTTCATTCATATCAGCCGGACAACCATATAAATGGACGGGAATTATTGCTTTGGTCTTCTTAGTTAGCTTTTCTACAATTTTAGTATAATCAATGGTGTATGTTTGAGGGTCGATATCGACAAAAACAGGTTCAGCACCCACATTTGTTACAGCTTCTGCTGTTGAAATCCAGGTTAATGACGGCACTAATACTTCATCACCAGCTCCAATATTAAGAGAGGCCAGAATGATTTCCAGTGCATCGGTCCCATTTCCACATCCCACACAACATTCAACTCCCAGGTACTCAGCAAAGCTTCTTTCAAAAATAGAAACGGCTTTACCTTTTATAAAGTTGGTCTCTGCAATACATTCTTTAATCGCGTTGTCAATCTCGCTTTTTATACTTATGTATTGTGCGTTTAAATCTACAAAAGGAATCATCATTATTTTATATGTTATTCTTTCTTAAGCTGATAGCATAATTTATACTCTTTGTCTGCCAGCTGCGGAATAGATTTTATCAATTATTTCAACAGTCTTCAGACCTTCAAAACCATTTGTTCCTATAGTTCCCTTATTTATCAACACATCAATAACATTCTCATAGACCTTATCGTGGTTTGACATAGAGCCGACATACTGGCCATAATTATTAGGAGGATTTCCGGCAGGCAAATCGGTTATTTTATAGTCCTTAATATTCTGATATTCTAATTCATTCAGATATTGGCCACCAATCTTTACAGTTCCCTTTTCTCCAAATATTGTCAACGATCCTTCCATGTTTTTAGCATAACTATTGACATTATAATTTATTGTGCCAATGATTCCATTATAAAACTCAATAATTACGACACCGGTATCTTCAAACTCAATTATTTTCTCATGGTTCAGATTCCTGGTAATAGCTTTCACTTTTCGTACATCTCCAAACATCCAATATAATAAATCTATAAAATGACTGAATTGTGTAAAAAGAGTACCGCCGTCCAGTTTAATTGTTCCCTTCCAGTCAGATTGAATATAATACTCCATATTCCGGTTCCAAAAGCAGTTAAGCTGGACACTGAATACTTTGCCTAGTCTGTTCATATCAAGTGCATCTTTTATAGCTCTGACAGGTGGATTATACCTGTTTTGTTTGACAACAAATAGTCTTTTGTTTGCTTTTTCAGCCTCCTTGATCATTTCACCACAGTCGAAGACATTTATTGCCATTGGCTTTTCACATAAAACGTGAATACCATTTCTGAACGCTTTAATTGAATGTTCAGCATGAAATCCATTTGGAGTACATACTGAAATTACATCCAGCTCTTTTTCATTTGCTAATAAATCGTCAAAATCAGTATAAACTTTTGCACCGTATTTCTGACCAATCAGGTTACCACTCGATTCAACTTTATCACATACAGCCTGAAGAACGGCTAATCGGTTTATTTGTTCAGCGTGTCGATGTGCTATTCTTCCGCATCCTATAATTGCGAATTTTAGTTTATCCATTTTTGCCCTTTGTAAATAATTATTAAAATCTGTTTAATACTTCAATTACTTTGCATATTTCATCACTTGTATGACTTGAAGAAATAGGAAGACTAAGAGTTGTATTATGTATTTCTTCAGATACGGGAAATTTCAGTTTGGATAAAAACGATAAAGCTTTTTGCTTATGTGGTGGAACCGGATAATGTATTTCTGAAAAAATATTATTTTTCTTTAAATACTCTTTCAATGCATCCCTCTTTTCATGCCTTATATTAAAAATATGGTATACCTCATAAAAATCTTTGTGTGTGACAGGCAGGATAAAATCATTCTTCAAATTCGAGAGATAAAGTGATGCTAACTCTCTTTTATGGTTATTAATCAGATCAAGTGATTCTAATTTAGCTATCAGGAAAGCCGCCTGAATTTCATCAAGTCGCGAATTCAATCCTATAAATTCATTGTGATATTTTTTATTTGAGCCGTAATTCCTCAGCATCTCTGTTTTCTGGTGGTAATTGCTATTATTGGTAACTATTGCACCACCATCACCTAAACATCCCAGATTCTTTGTAGGGTAAAAGCTGAATCCCGACAAGTCACCAAAACCACCAACTTTTCTTCCCTTATATTGTGCACCATGAGCCTGAGCACAATCCTCAACAAGAAAAAGACTATGTTTTTTACATATTGCCAAAATTGGATCCATGTCACATGGCTTTCCATAAAGATGAACAATCATGATTCCTCTTGTTCTTTGATTTATCGATTCTTCAATTAAGGAAGGGTTAATATTGTAAGTATTAAGATCAGGTTCGACAAGAATTGGTTTATGACCCGCAAGTATAATGGAAAGAATAGTGGCAATGTATGTATTTGAAGGGACAATTATTTCTGAATTTTTTTCTAAATCCAGTGTCATGAGGGAAATTGTAAGGGCATCCAGTCCTGATGCTACACCTGAACAATATTTCACATCATTATAGGCAGCAAAATCTGATTCAAACGCTTTCACGTTTTTGCCAAGAATAAACCAGCCGGAATTGAGAACTTCCTCAAATTTCTGTCGGAACTTATTAATGTAGGGTTGATTTACCTTAAAAAGGTTCTCGTATTCAATTATCATATTCTTCAAATATATAGTCTCTTTCGTTGAACTTCTCAGATGCCAGAACCATTAGGATTGCATCATTTGAAAAATCGTACATTTTATGCCAGTCTTTGGGTTCAAGCAAAACACATTTAGATGGTTTATTCAAATGGAATATCTGTGTTTTATTACCATCGTTGTTAACTATTTTACACTCTCCCTGAATACAAATAGCCGCCTGTATTGTTTTGTGATGGCGATGACCTCCACGCTCAGACTTATCAACTCCATAAATATAAAAAACCCGTTCAATCATGAATGGTAAAACATTTTCTATAACAGTGAGATTTCCCCGTTTGTCAGTATGTGTTTCCAGGTCTATAAAATATGCCATTATTCTTTAAGTTTTATTATATTATATCCAAATGCCTTTTTAAATCCTGTTTTAATTAAATTCTTTAAATTGTCTGTTTTGAAACTGGTTAATCCTATTTTATAGTTGGAATTTAAATTCCGGATTTTCGTTTCGATGTCTTCAATCTTCTTCAGGTAGGGTTTATAAAACAATTTTCTAACAATGGACGAAATATAATACCATCCAATGTCACATGAACCGTCATGCAGGAACTTTACATATTGAAAATGGAAAAAAACCACTTTAAATTCAGATCTGTTTTTTCTGACTTTTCCTGTAAGTGAATTCCCATCTTTTGAAAATAAATACCGTGTTAGATTCCAGGGGGCAATGCCTCCACCCTGATGTTGAAGAATATGAATATTCGGATAAGTTGATGGCCATTCATCAAGATATTTCTGGTCTCCAAACTTACCATCTTCATACCGGGCATAACACCAAATAATACACTGCTGCCTCCATTTTTCAAGGACCTTCAAACTGTTAACTTCCTTTATAAAAGTAATAAATTGTACACAAAACCGACCTCCTCTTTTCTCTTCATATAATCTGGGCAAAGGTGAAAAACGATGTTCGGTTATTAAAACACTTTTATTATTTTCTTTCATTTCTGAAATCAGAACAGATGGATCAGAATAAAAATACAGATCCGCATCAATATAAGTGCAATGAGGCACATTATAGTTATTCAATACATAGGAAATTGTAGATGGAGTACATGTCCAGCAGTATTCTGCTACAGTTCTTTTATTTTTAACATCTTTAAGTTCGGTAGTCTCAAATTCATCCATTGAAACAATGGTCGCATAATCTAATTTTAGATTATTAAGTAAATCAAACGTTAAATCATCAAACGCAAAAATATAAATATGAAAGTTCCGGGTCTGTTCTTTCAATGATTCGTACATAGCCAATCCCCGGCTTAAATAAAAAGAATCAAAAAGAGTGCAGAAGTAGATCAATGTGGATGATATTGTTCTAATTTGAATTTGTGATTCATTTGTTATTTTTTATAACCTTAAATCCATCCTGTAAATCACCCTCTCTCATAATAACATTATTAAGAGGATATGTTACACATGGAATTTCAGTATAAAAACATTCGTGTTCGTTAACAGGTATACGATAATGAAAATTAGTAGAATAATCTTTAGTTTCAACAGTCCCGAATGGAGCGGGAAGAATCCACAGTGATGAAGTTTTTATTGTATCCACAGGGAACATAATTCGTCTGCCAACAATGATTAAAAAGAAACAGGCAAGGGCTATTCTTATTAGTTTTATTTTCCCACCAAAGGTTGAATATTCAAACAATTTTATCAGGTAAGCAATTGTTAAAGAAAATCCGATAAAAATAAAACCATATGCAAACCTGGGATCTGGGGCTTTAATAAACCAAAAAACCAGATTAATCAGAATAATAAGTTGAATTTTTGCAAGAAAGTATTCCCTTTTTAAAAGCATTAGCATAAAGGTAAAGATTGAAAAAAGGTTAACTGAAACTATTAATTTACTATTAAAGCTCAATTGTTTAAACCATGGTATAATCCATTCGGAAAATTTCATATTTAACACCTCCGCGTAAGGTGTAACCGGTATTTTTGCCCAGCCTTCAATAACTGATTTCGTTTCGATAACGTTATCTAAAGGTATTTTCCAATCCACATTAAAAATGTCAATTGCAGGAAATGGGAAAATAACATAACCTGATAAATAATAATTCCTGACAATAAATGTGGAGAAAATTAAAATGAATATTACAAGAGTTATCAGGCTTCTCTTAACAAGATCCTTGTTCATAAGAAGGAGAATAGTTATTGCCAGAAATAGTGAGCTAAGTTTATACGAAACACAAGTAAAGATTATTAAATTAAGTAGAATTATTTGAACAATATTCAATTGTCGGATATCCCCCAATCGATCCAGAAGCAAAATGAATGCATATATTGTCAGTGTTGCACATATTATATCTGGTGAGGGAGTATTTAGATTCGGAATCATAATTAGTAAACTAATCAGTAGTGTCAAAATATAGAATACAGATTTCCATTTAGCTCCGTATTTATATTCCTTCTTATATAAAGTGAATAGTTTAATAATTAAAACAATGTAGCAAATCCCATTTAACGGAAAGATTAGAATATCCTTGACTTGAAATGTAAAAACAGCTGATATGACAAAAAACATTGAGTTAAAGGCAAACCTGTCGTGCAAATTACCCAGACCAGGAACAACAGCATATTTTCTTATCCATTGGATATTCTGCGCGTGATATGATTGTGTATCAAGCCATGTAATATTCTGGACAACTGCTGTCAGTATAAAGAAAACTAGAAAAGATAGTAATACCAGTTCCAGTTTATTATAGTTAGAAACTGCCATAATTGCTTTTTTCAGCTCAATTAATATTTTCCTGGAGTTTATCAGGGAAAGCAAAACAGTAATAAGCCCTGTAAATAAGAGTACTCCGCTCCCGATTGGGATAAAAATCGAAAGTAAACCTGCAACTGAAGATAATGTTAAAAATCCTATGAAAAAGTATTCATCAAAACTCAGAGAATTGTATTCATCTTTTTGGTTGGAAAATTTATTAATAACCTTAGCCAGGGAGAATCCTAAGATTAAAAAAAGTGCAAATATTACTACCCAGATTAAAAAAACCAGAATCATACCTTATGCTCTAAATAATCCATATTTAAGAATACAATAAATAGCTCTGAATCCATCTTTCCATCCAATTTTTTTTCCTTCCTCATACCCTCTTCCATAGTAAGAAATACCAACTTCATAAATTCTGACTTTCGGTATTCTGGCAATTTTTATTGTAACTTCCGGTTCAAATCCAAAACGTTTTTCTTTTAAATCCAGTGATTGAATTATTTTTGTATCGAAGAGCTTATAACATGTCTCCATATCTGTCAGATTCAGATTTGAGAACATATTGGTCATAAAGGTTAAAAACTTGTTACCAATTGTATGCCAGAAGAATAATATACGATGTGGGTTACTGCCAACAAACCTTGAGCCATAAACAACGTCAGCAAAACCTGAGATTATCGGTTTGAGTAAATCATTATATTCGTTTGGGTCATATTCACTATCGGCATCCTGAATAATAAGGTATTCACCACTGGCAAGTGCTATTCCTGAATGCAATGCTGCACCTTTGCCTTTATTAAACACATGCAAACAATAATTAATATTCAGTTCAGGAGTGCTTTTAATAAACTTTTGTATCTCATCTTCTGTCCTATCCGTTGAGCTGTCATTTACAATAATAACCTCCTTGTCAATATTATTGATAAGATTTACATTCCTTATTTTATTCAGCATCAGGGAAATTGTTACCTCTTCATTGAAGACGGGAATAATTATTGATAGTTTATTTAGGATCACGATAAAAAGTTTTAAAAGAAACTAAAAAATCAATTATCTATGTTTTAATCAACGGCAAAATAATTCCTGTGAATCATCTTCAGTGCCCAAATTATTTTACCAGATAAGAATCGCTGGTTAGGTAGTGCTTAATAATCGGCTTATTTATACCCCTGACATAATTAAGGCAGGTGTCAGCCAGGTAGTAATAATCAAAATCCGGCTTTTTATAAGTGTCTTCCGTAACTATTTCAAGCCAGCTGTATTTCTTTGCAATCCGATAATAATTTATTGTTGGCTCATAAAGCCACATTACCCCAAGGTTGATCGGGAGTTTATCATCATTTTTTACCATTGTTTCAAGATCCGAAAGCATTTTTTTTGTGTCAGCATCAAACTTCCAATATAGTGCGTAAGATGTATTTAAAGTACGAAAAGTATGGAAAGTTACCGCGCCCGAAAAAATGACCATTAATGGCAAAATTAAAAATTTTATTTTATTGGATTTAACTACAACATCTGCAAGTAAGATAATTGGAAAGAAAAATAAAGGAATATAGACCAGGGCCATCCTGTTAATAGGAAAATACGATTTAAGCAAAAGATGTTGTGCAATAGGGACAAGACATGAAATTAATAACAATAAAATAGTAATAGAAACCTTATCCAAGAATATCTTCAACTTTTTTATATACAAATGGTACACAAAAGTTGTTACCAAAATTAATGAACAAACTGCTATTACATTTTTGAGAAAAAGTAAAGTAGCTAGTCGATATGATTGTCCATAAAGTGATGCAGAAATTAATGAGCCAACTGTGTCAGACCAGAAACTAATAGTACCGCCATCATAAAATTCTTTAAATTTTATCAGTTTTCGAATTGGTTCAAACATTATTACAATAAGTACAATAGAACAAATAAACACCGGGATATTTCTTTTTATCAGTTCATTAATATTAATATGAGACTGAGATACTAGCCAATGGATATTAACTACTGCTATTAGCGATATAAAAAAGATCAACAAGGTAAAATTGCTCAGAACAGCAAGCACTGCAAAGATAAATGACCAGGTAATACTCTTAAGCTTACTGTATTCAATGTAATTAAGTAAAAAATAAACACTTACAACTGTAAATGAAACAGCCATTGCATAACCCCGGGCTAATGAAAAAAAATCGAGTAAATAGGGATTCAGGTTTAACAATAGAAAACCGGCTAAAAGAATAACCGGCGAGGCTATTTTTTTAATTATTTTATATGAAAAGACTATATATACTAAATGAGAGAGAATTGATGGTAACCTGAGCAAAAGCTCATTTGATCCAAACAGAACCGATATGTACTTCATAAAAAGAGTATTAATCATATGGTTGTTCGCAATAGCAATTTTAAACGATACAATATCCATGAATTTCAATGGAACAAATACGTTATATGATATACTCTCGTCAATAGTAAATGACAGGGATGTTGCCCTTAATACGGAATAAATCAATAGCAGTACTGAAATTAAAAATATAGCAATATTTACAATAATTATCAGAATACTATTATTCTTCCAGTCAACTATTTTGTTTAAGAATGTCAAATTTTCAAATTGATATAAATAATTTACTTTTTCGAAAAAATGAATCCTTTGAATTCGGAGGAAATATTTGCTTTATCCATAGCGTCAAATTCCATTACCAACTTATACTCCCTGGTCATTAAAATGACGAATTTTTCTTTATTAAAAAACCAGCACGGATAGCTGGCTTTATATATTCGAGGCCAAACTTTTTGAATAGTAATGCGATCTTTGCCATGGACAAAAGGAGTTCTGTCAATAATTATGTTTTTAATCCTCAACGAATTTAACTGGTCGAGTAAACAGTAAGGCTCTTCAAGATATTGTAACACACTTGATAATAATACTACATTGATATTAAAGGATTTTAAGCACTCTTCAATTGTGTTAAAAAAATGTAACTTGTCAGCAGCAAAATCTTCAAGGCCGGTTTTGACAAAACCTGGTTGCTCCACAACGCACCAGTGAACTTCTTCGAGGGAGTCAAGAAATCGCTCGTTCTGATAATAACTACTTCCTAAAGATCCACCAAAATCCAAAACATTAAGTCTTCCATTATTCTGAGCTGCTATCCACATTAATCCGGACAATACCGGATATGAATATTGAATCTCATTAAAGAGAACAGAATCTCTCTCATAAACTGCATTTCCATTTTTTACCTGCAATAATGAGGATCTTACCTTATCGAGAATCAATTTAGAATCATAACCTGTGCATTTTATTCTCGCTTCACTCCATGAGGAATAATTACCGTGCCAGCCATAGAAAAGTCCTGTCACAAAACTTTTCATGAATCCTGGCAAAATCTTTTTCAATATGGTTAGTAAAGTTTCCAAATCTATGAAGAATGAAAAGTATTAGAGTTCATCAGAATGGATAAATTTCTTTATAAAATAATCTCTTCCGGAAATCATATCGCACACTATATCGCGAAGATCAAAAATACACAGATTCAGGGGAACGATTCTTCGCTGGAATGAAGCCAAACGAATGTCTTGTTCTGTGTAAAGGATATCTTCCGCAAAGTTACCCCACCGTTTTGATGGCATCATACTAATTGTCATACCTGCATGAGCAGATGGTAACAACATACCCGATCCGTGAACACCGACAACCAAAATACTCTGAGAATATATTGTACAGAGTCTTTTTTCAGATTCCTCATCAAAAGAGCGGACACGCTGATCATTTATATATGCTGGTAGTTTGTAAGTATGACCTAAACCAGCGACAGTAAAACTACATTTTCTATCAAGTTTTCTGTTAAGTAAGAAGAAAAAGAATAACACCCTGCAATATTGAAATGGTATCAGTATTTTACTGATACCAAGCCTTTTAAATCCTTTTAAAAGATAATAATTTCTTATCCACAACCGATCCGGATCCTCTCTCCAGATAAAAGTAATTTTAGGTTCAAAGGGTTCATTAGAAAAATTATATGGCGTGATACCAGTGAATTTTTCAATCTCAATGTTCTTATTTGTTGGTATTAAGTGACCCTTACTCAAATAGACTTGTGTAAAGCGTTCAAGTTGTTTATTTATTTTCTTTGAAAGATCGGGATAATAATAATTAAACTTTTTAAATCCCATATTTACTGTCCATACTTCAGCAATTTCAGATTTTGGGATCATCCATTTTATCATGGGTTGCACAAGGAGGATGATTCCCATATTTTTACGATTTTCAATTATTCGTTGCAGATTCAGAAAGAAAAGCAATGAATGACCATATACATAGTCCAACGTGTTCAGGATAATAACCTCCTCAAATCTTTTAAAAATTTTTACTTCTAGCTCTACAACTTCATTGACTGGAGATCCTATACTTTTAAGTTTTTCAGTATACCAGTTATCGATTACTGTTTCGTTTTCATTGTTTTTGACTAATCCGGTCTCAGGATAAAACCGGTATTGTTCGATAACTGATTGATTTATCGGAATTGACTCGATGATCATCCCGTTGCATCTGTCACAAATAATTTTCTTACAAATATGTAACCCCTGCCACAAATATTCTGAGAAAATATATTGGCCACCACACTCACATGGAGCTCTTACAGGCAACACCGGGCTGATCTGAATCATTCTGGTTCTTATTATTGTCTAAGTTCTCTGTTGATTATATCGATAATTGTTCTGCACCTTTCTTCAACTGTATGAAGCCTCAATGTTTTTTGTTGTCCGCATAATGCAATTTTTTTTCTTTCGTCATCATGTTCGATAAGCCATTTTGCCTTTTCAATACAATCCTCAATACTATTATAAGCGACGACTTCAGTGTCTATATCAAACAGCTCTCCAAGGTTTTTTTTATTATCTGTCAACAGACAACTGCCAATTCCTGTTACTTCAAACAGTCTCATATTGCCGGCATAATTACCAGCGACATCGACATGCATATTGAGTACGATATTTGATGAATCAAACAGGTTGTACATATCAATTCCAAATACAGATTTATGATTTGATTTAAGCAGCTTTTCAGAATAATTTCTTACAGGAGATCTGGCATAATCAAAAATTGGAATTTTGTCAGTTATTCCTTTAAGTTTTAGTTTATTAAGAAGAGTTAACAGAAAATAAATTGACTGTTTAATTTTGATTTTGTATTGTTTCTCGAGGTTAACATACAAGGTTAAGTCAATCTTCTCTTTAAGCAAGCCTTCAATAAAAGCAATTCTGTCGTTGTGTAAGTTTCCACCGGGGAATAATGAACCTGAGAAAATAAGATTGTTTTTTTGAGTATTATTATGGTTATCAAGTCTTAACAACGCATCTTTATCGAATCCATGGTAAACGAGATATGATCTTAAGCCTTCCTTTTCGAAAGATTGTTTAATACCTGGAGTACAGGTAATAACGAAATCGAATCCTTTCAGTTTTTCCAGTAAGGATCTGGTAAATCCCGCACAATGATAAGCAACTATCAGTTTTATACTTTTAATTTCTTTCCTGATATGTTCCAACCAACTACTATTTATGTGGTTTAGATCTTCTACCCAAAGTATATCGGGATCATATGATTTTACCTGTTCAAAAATTATACTTTGAGCATCCCGTGGTTTTTTTCTGTTTTCAGATCTCCATTTGTTTTGAAGTGAGGAATCATTAGTTATGATACAATTTGCTTCAATCCCAAGCCTTCTGAAATTCTTGTAATAAGATCCTGCAAACTCTGTAGTATCATTTAAAAGTAAGGCGTGGTGCTCATCATAGGACAAATTGACAATTTGAGGATATTTTTTATGAAATGATTCCAGATATCCCGGATACATGGAACTTATATTAAGTAATCTAAAACTCATTTTTGACTATAACAGATAAATATTTAAATTCTCAAAAAGCAGAATCTCTATGGTTTATCCGGGATTAATTTTAAAGATTGTTCATATCTGGTAATTATTGAGATCATAGTTACAGTGAGTATAGTATAACATAATACCTCAATGACCACATATATTTTAAGGAACTCTAAAAAATCCAGTTTTATAAAGAACAACAGAGACAGGATAGCAAGAAAGTACATCAGCTGATAAATACTGTATACTTTTATTTTTCTCATAGAAACGAAAATGGCAGTAAAAGTTGAAACGATAAAATTAAATGCAAAGGACCATACCATAATTTTAGAGATTTTTCCGGAGAAAGTCCATGCCTTACCACCTAATAGTTTAAATAATCCTTCTCCAAAAAACATTATGGTAAGAATCTCCACAATAGAAACAATTCCTACAATTAAAAGAACCGGTTTAAGCTCCGTAAGAAAGCTTTCGCGCCTATTGTACTTTTCAGCTACTTTTTGAAGCAGAACACTTGAAAATGAGGCTGTAACAAAGGCTAAAGGAACTGACAGCAGAAGTTTGGCTAAATCGAAATAACCAGCAGTTTCAGATGAAAAATATTTATTTATAAATATGGGGGGTAATAAATAGCTGCATGTGCTCATTAATGCGGGAATCAGGTTATATTTCGGGAAATCAGAATACTTCTTCATGACGTATTTTAATTTCCGGACACTTACAAATTTAAAGCTTAATCCATACTTAAATCCCTGAAATATAGCGGTAATAACATTAGCACTCTGTCCGATTATATCACTGAATATTAAGCCTTTCGGATTCTTCAACAGAGCAAAAGATATCTGGGCTATACCCTCTGATCCTCTTCTTATCAACTTGTTCAGGGAAACTGAGTAATATGTTTTTTTCCTTATAAGCCAGTAATTAAAACACTGATATGTATTATATAGAAATACACTAAAAGGGATTAAGTATAAAATTGAAATAGGTAAGCTTGTTGGAATGTTTAAGAAGGAAATAATCTTCTTACCCCAAATTAAAATTATCAGGAATAGAAGAACACTAATTATAAAATTAGAAATCAATGATAGAAAAAGCACATTTGCTGATTCCTTATCATTTTTTGGCAGAACAATTGCGTCATCATATCTTAGAGATGAGATAACAGTGATAATTCCAACAATACTCAGGTATACTGAATAAGTTCCAAATGTCTCCGGGGAGAAGAAACGTCTTAATACCGGCTGAAGCAGAATAGATATAAGTTGGGCTATTACTGTTCCGGTTATTAAAACAGAGGCACTTCTAAGTAGTTCCGATTTAAGAAGCTGATTTGAGAAGAATTTGAAATCTATCATTCCTTCCCTTTTCCGAAAGGCACTCTCCTATCGACATATTTTGCAATCATGTAGAATAAAATCAGACTTAGAGCGAACAGAGGGATTTGTAAAATCTTAAACTCCCTGTATAGTATAATCAGAAGAATAATTAACACGTTAATCAATAATAAAGAAATATTCACTTTTTCATGGGTGAAACCAGCCTGTACTATTCTCTGATAAACATGTTTACGATGGGCTTCACTTAATTTTTCTCCATTTCTCCATCTGCGAAATAGTGTGAGTGTTGCATCAAACCAGAATGGAGAGGTCAGCATTATCCAGTTAAGGATTGATAACTCGTAAGTATTATGATAATAGATCCCTAAAACAACGAGTATAAAGCCAAGTTGAGTACTTCCAACGTCACCCATAAAGATAGATGCTTTTGGCCAGTTCCAGTATAAAAACCCTGTTATACAAGCAATTAGTAGTATAGTTGCTAAACTCCAGGTAAAAACAAAGATTACGGCGCATAGTATAATAGCTTCAACAGAAGCAAAACCATCTACACCATCCATAAAATTAAATAGGTTTATGAACCAAACCATTCCTACGATTGCGATCGGGTAAACCAGAAAATTATAGTTGATACTAATCTCCGGCAAAACCAAAGGACGAAGTCCAGCTAAAAAGATAAAAGCCAGGATAGCTGTAAGGAACTGAACTATTAGTCGAATAACAGGTTTGAGTCCCCTGATATCGTCAATCAGACTAACAATAGCCAATAAAATTCCGCTTAATAAGGCAAAAAACAGACCACGCCCGATGATCCCTGAAAAGAATAGAATTGTTATACCGGTATACCAGGTAAGTACAATAGCAATTCCGCCACCCTTTGGTGTTGGCAGATCATGCAAACTTCTTTCATTTGGCACTACTGTCATTTTATTTCTGACAGCATAACGCATAATAAGCCAGGTAAGAATGAAAGAGAATAATCCCAGTGCTATGATAGTACCAAAAATCAGAATGAATTTCAAATTATTTATATTTGTCTTTGACCTTTAGCCTTTTATTTTCCAGATAATAATATACCATTCTTCTTAAACCCTCTTCGGATGAATGAGGAGGTTTATATTTCAACTCCTCTTTTGTTTTAGAATTATCAAATTCTAAAGAACCATAAAGTCTTTCAAAAATAGACGGAATAAATAAGGAGCCAATATGGATAAATATCAGAGGTAATTTGAATAATCTGACTTTTTTTCCGAGATATTTTGACAAATAAATAACAAGTTCTGTTGTAGACAAAGCATATTCGTCCATGGCTATAAAAATACCGGAGGAATGCTTTTTAATGATCTGATCAATAAATCCTACCAGATTTTCAGTAAATGTGAAATTTCTTTTGTTATTTATACTCCCAAATGGTAAAAGTGGCAAAACCTCAATGAGTCTGATCATACTGATCATATTTGCCTTTACTCCCTCACCGTATACAAGTGGTGTACGAATTATTGATACTACAAAATTGGTGTCTTCGAGTTTTGAAAGTCCAATTTCAGCAGCATACTTGCTTTTCCCATAAGCATCATCAGGAAAACATTCTGAATCCTCATTCCTTAATTCTGTTGCATTAACAGCTTCTCCATAAACTTTAAGTGTGCTTAAAAAAACGAATTGCTTAATTCCAGCTTTTTTTGATTGTTCTGCAACCCGAAGACATAAATCTCTGTTGACACTAAAATACTCGCTTTCAGCTATCTTTTTTGATTGATGAACAATGGCTGCAATATGCAAAACCACGTCATATTTGCCAAATTTAATATCCTCAGGTCTGGTGTCGAATAATGATACCTCCTCAATATCTGTATACTGCGAGAATTTGCGAAAATTTCTACCAACAAAGCTATTGGCACCTGTTATCAACACTTTAGTCATTACCTAGAAACTCGAACAGTTTAGAAAAATATTTTGAATAAATATATACCCAATTAGTTTTTATTCCATTTTCCTTACAGGCTCTGGCAATTTCCTTATTTAGAGTATAAATGCTATGAATTGATTTATTGCTTACACCTCCCATTCTCATTGAGAGAAAAGGCATTTCCAGGTATTTATATTTAATTTTATTTATGTACAGAAACCTGATCAATAATTCATAATCAGCTGCTATTTTATAATCCGTCTTATAGTATCCCAGCTTCTCAAATAATTCTCTTTTTACATAAAAACTTGAGTGAGCCGGCATAAATCCAAATCTGAATCTGGCAGTATTGAAATGTTTTGAAGAGTAATACCGTACAACTTTTGATGTTTTTACCCGGTCCACAAACTGAACATCGCCAATAATAGCGTCAATTTCATTTTCCCTGAACGATTCCACAACCCTTTCAATAACAGTATTATTGTAAAAAAAATCATCAGAATTTATTATGCCGACAATATTCCCGGTTGCAAGTCTGATCCCTTTGTTAATTGCATCATAGATACCAATGTCAGGTTCAGACCTGAATTTCGAAATTTTATTTTCGAATGATTTAATTATTTCAATTGTTCCGTCAGTTGATGAACCGTCTATGATGATATATTCAATTTCCGGATATGTTTGTGCCAAGACTGAATTAATAGTATCGGTGATTGTTCCGACACTATTAAAAGAAACGGTTATGATTGAGACGGTTAAGTTTCTCACTAATTATTCAATTCATGATTGTTCTTCATATGGATTGAATGAATGAAAAAAGGCAGAATCACAAAGAAGCCCATTATGGGGGGATCGAAAGGGCTTCCCCCGCTGAAAAATGAGAAGAAAAAAGTTATTAGAAAGAAAATAAACAACAGTGGATACTCCCTTTTATATTTTAAATAGTAATAGAAAACTTTATATAAGAAGAAACAATAAATTAGTAATCCAACTATTCCAGAGTATAAAAGAATTGATAAAAAAGGATTATGAGGCCAGTCGCTTTTTGTTTTGTCTTTTAAAAAATAATAACCATACCAGTTAAGATGGTTAAAACCACCCCCAATAAGTTTCTTCGGCCAATCATACTCTTTAATGAATATTTGCCAGGCAAATTGCCAGCGAATAAATCGACCTTCAGAAAGTTGTATCGAATTCGTATCTAAAACAATAATTGCTTTATACGGATGATAAGTTGTATCCTCCGATATAAATTTAGATGCCCAGTTCCTGATGGGATCATTCTGATTACTACCATTTTGCAAAAATCTATTTTTAAGTGATATGTTCAAATCAAATAAACTTACTCTGGTAATTTTATTATTTGTTACCGGGGAAAAACTGTGTATTTCATTCTTTGTAGAATGGTCTTCAGTAATATCAAAATTTAATTCTGAATTTGAAATGGCACTTGCTTTTGTCATCAAATTTTCGATTTGTGGATAAGCAAATATTACATAGCCCTTAAGTTTTGAAAAATCTTTCACACCATTTTTTACAAAACTTATATAAATCGGAACGATACCTGAATTACACTCAAAATTAATTTCAAGTCTCTTCCACATACCTTTAGAATTAAAGTCGTATATGGCGACAGGGCTTCCAAATACTATATTTTTAATGATACAGTCAGTCCCAACTGAAAGTCTTACAATGTCTGCATCAAAATCTTCTGAAACAAAACAATTTACAGAAGCTCTGTATCTTTCACCCTTTTTAACAGTTAGTTTGGTTAACAATGAAAAAGAATCACAATATGTACTCTCTGAAGAAGAATTACAGGTACTATCCATTAAATATCCTTTTGCCCCTTTTGGAATTATCTCAACATTCTTACCAGTCAAAGGATAGATGGTCTTATGATTTCTCGTTCCCCAGGAACTTTCGGGATCAAGTGAATTAAATTCCGGGGTCCAGATTATATTATAAAGATCAATAAATGAAAGAGATTTGTTAAAGATTGAAGTATACCTACTAATAACAGATGTAATTTTTATTTTAGTATTTAAGATATTCTTTGAACCAATGGCTTCAAGAGTTTTGTTCTTGAAAGTGTTTGATGTATAAAAAGTAATATACCATGAAATAGAAGCCAACACAATTATTGTTATCAGCAAATAGATTGACCTTGAACCCACTCTTCCCAGTGTTTTCTTCCATTTAATTACTCGGGACACCTGAGTCAAAGCAAGAAAAAAAATAATCATACTTAATAGTATTAATCCTCTTCGGGAACCCGACAGGAATATACTTAAAGTATAAACAATTAAGAAAAAATTACCAAATAATATGTAGAGCAGGAAATCAGTTTTAAACAAGAAGAAAAAAAGAGCTAATATTCCCAAAATAACTGGTAATATTCCAAAATTATTATCAATTTCAAAAGCAGACGTAGCTGACTCTGCAAAATTTCCAGTAAGTGGATAAACTTCTCCTCCCGGAAAAATATCTAATAGACGACATAATCCGTTAACTGAGATGACAATTGAGAAAACAATTACTAATAACAATAACAGATAAACTATTCTGTTAAGATCATTCCTTGTTGCAATACGCAAAGACAGTAAAAAGAAGATGGATAACAAAATTATTCCATTGAAAGCATCTTTAAAAATTATTAAGTAGAGCTTATTTGATAATATAAATGATACAAGAAAGATTAAAATAAGAAATAATACCAGGAAATAATTTTTTACAAATTCCCTGAATGATGATATAATTTGCCCTTTATACCTGATGAATGAACAGATAATCAAGTAAAAGTATAAAAGAATAAATGGATATTTAAAAACCGGAATTGCCGGTCTGAACAAATAAAAGAGAAATGTCAGAATAATAACAATCATCTCAAATTGAAAAGAGTCAGTCTTTTTAACAAAGTCTTTCATGATGATTAATTCTTAACTCATAATGTAAAAGAACGTTAATGGTATTAATACTACGAAAAAATGAGTAAGTCCATTTTTTATGTATGTATTACACAGATAAAAACAAAAACTATGCAAGGGATGTATTGAGGCAATTGACAATTCTTTCCTTTTCTTCAACTGATAAATTGCTCCCGGAAGGCAGACATAGTCCATGATTAAACAATCTTTCAGAAACTCCATTCAGATAAGCAGGGTATCCTTTAAAAACCGGTTGAAGATGCATTGGTTTCCAGAAGGGACGTGTTTCTATATTCTCCAATTCCATAAGGAGCCTTAACTTCTCGCTGGTAACTCCGTAATTGTTATCTTCAACAATAATAGTTGTAAGCCAATAATTTGAATAATGTCCTTCTGGTTCATTCTGGAATGAAATAAAATCAGAATCACTTAATAATCTTCTATAGAATCTATTATTTTCTCTCCGGGCAAGAATCCGGTTTTCTATTACTTCTAATTGCCCTCTTCCTATTCCTGCAACAATATTACTCATTCGATAATTATAACCAACTTCGGAATGTTGATAGTGAGGAGCTTTATCTCTTGCCTGAGTAGCCAAAAACTTAGCTTTTTCTATATACGTTGTATTACTGGAAACTAATGCCCCACCTCCTGAAGTAGTAATTATTTTGTTCCCATTGAACGAAAGAATACCCATTAACCCAAATGTACCACATAAACTATTATTAAAACGACTTCCAAGAGCTTCTGCAGCATCTTCAATAACCGGTATTTCAAAACGCCTGGAAATTTCCAGAATCTCCTTAGTTTTGGCAGGCATTCCATATAGATGAACTAAAATGATTGCTTTAGGTTTTTGTCCTTTTTTTATTCGGTCTTTTATGGCAGTTTCAAGTATATCCGGGTCCATATTCCATGTGTCTAATTCACTATCGATAAATATTGGTGTTGCTCCCTGATACATTATTGGATTAGCTGAAGCTGAAAAAGTAAATGATGAACAAATAACTTCATCTCCCTGCTTAATTCCCAATATGATCAGTGCCAAATGAATAGCTGCTGTTCCAGAACTCAATACTGCAACACCTGTAGCATTCAAAAATGCTGCCAATTCCTTTTCAAATTCATTCACATTAGGACCAAGTGGAGCTACCCAATTGGTATCATATGCTTCTTGAACATATTTCATTTCATTACCGCCCATGTGTGGGGATGAAAGCCAGATTTTAGAATTCATTTTATTAAGATAATAGTTTTGCCGGATTACCAAAGTACGTACCCTGTTTACCCAAATTACTTATTACAATACTACCTAGGCCAATTTTAATATTATTACTAACTTTTTTATCGGGTAATAAAGTAGAATTAGAACCAAAGAATACATGATTTCCTATTTTACAATTGCCACCAATGTCAACATTTGTCATTAATGAAGTATAATCTCCGATCTGACTATCATGACCTATTTGTGTGCCTATATTGACTAAAACGAAATCACCAATTTTAACATTTGTGGTTATTATGCAGTTGGGCGTAATAATTGATCCTTTACCTATAGTTGAAAATTTGGAAACTCTAGCTAAGGGAGATATAAATGTAAAAATTTCAACCTTATTTTTTAACCGGTTAAATATTTTTTCCTTAATTAACGAATTAGCGATGCATAATATTACCAAATCTCCTTTATTATATGCAAAATCAAATGTATTTCCGACAATCTTATAATCAGAAGGGTAGGTACTCAAAGCCACTGGGTTATCGTCAATATATCCATTGATTTCATAATCTCTTTTATTGAGAGGAATCAGGTTAATCCAAAATTCCAATTCTCTACCCAATCCTCCGGCACCGACTAGATATAGCTTTTTTTTCATATAATTTTAAACAATTGAATATCCTCCATCAATAATTAAGTTAGAACCAGTTATCCACCTTGAATCTTCAGAAAGTAAATATAAACAAGCCGATGCTATATCACTTGTTCTTCCTAAACCCAGGGGATGTGATTTTTCAATTGAATTGACTGATTCTTCAGGTAAAGTAGAAAAAAGTTCCTCTGCTAATTTTGTTTTAACAATTGCAGGGCTGACACAATTTACTCTTATTTTCTTGGAAGCTAATTCTATAGCCATTGAACGACAGGCAGAAATCAATGCCCCTTTACTCGCAGAATAAGCTACCTTCCCGCTTACTCCAACTACACCCATAATTGAAGCAATAAAAACAAAACTAGAACCATTTTCAGGTATGTATATTTTCTTAGAAAGTATTCTTGCAATTTCCAATCCGCTAAAAACATTAGTATTGAAAACATTCAAATAATGTTTAATCGTTAAACTGGAAATTGGTAAAGTGACATCGATCCCTGCAGAATGAATAAAACCATCTACTTTTTTGTATTTAGCAAGTATAGGAACTAGTCTATCCTCAATATCAACGATATTAGTAAGATCAAAATCAAAAGAATAATGATTACCAATTTTCATCTTTTGAATTGTTTCGGACAGTCTAGCTGAGTCTCTTCCAGTTAAAATTATACTAGCACCAAGTTCAGATAACAACTTACAGCAAGCTGCACCAATACCTGATGAAGCACCAGTTATTAGAAATGTTTTATCTTTCAATGAGTATAAATTCATTTAACTTCAAATTTATCAACGCCAATAAGACTTATTATTTTTTCAACAGAATCAATTTCTTTTAGATCCTTACCCTTAACCCTTAAATCAAAATTTTCATCCAGAAAAACAATTAAGGATAAATTCATAATTGATGTTAAATTAAATGTAGTTTTTTCTGTGAGATCAGAATCACTAATTTCTAATGTGTCATTCAGCTTTTTCAAAAACTCTGCTTTTTTCATAATATCTGTTTGTTAAAATATGTTATAACTTTTTAAACTGTAATAATTGTTGCACCCCAGGAATACCCAACTCCGAAACCAGCTATTAGTATCTTATCATTTTTTCTTACTAAATTATTATCTAAACAATCTTTCAGGGCTATTGGGATAGTCGATGAAACTGTATTACCTGACGACAAGATATTGTTATAAAAATAGACTGGGTCGATTTTTAATTTTTTTCTTAAATAATCTAACATGAATTTATTTGCCTGATGAAATATGAAGTAATTAATGTCTTCAATTTTAATATTATTCAATGCAATCGTATCTTTGACCAGTTCAGGAATAACATCAAGTGTAAAATTAAAAATCTCAGGCCCATTCATATATAAACTATTGTTTGGGTTATCAAAATCTTCCGACTTATTATCTCTCATCCCTCCCCTTTTTACAATCAGATTATTCATTCCAGATCCATCTGTACCAAAAACAAACTCATGAATACCTGTCTCTTCCGAATATTCGATTAAAGTAGCCGTTGCACCATCACCAAAAATGCTTCGACTAACTTTGTCGGATTGATGGATGTGTTTAGAATAAGTTTCACTGGTTATAAATAATACCTTTTTAGCTATATTGCTATTAATAAGACCCTTAACTATCCCCAGACCGTAAATATAACCTGAACATCCCAGATTGAAATCAAATGCTCCTATTTTTTTACTTAACTTCAATCTGTCTTGTAAGATACATGCAGATGTGGGCAAAAAATAATCCGGACTTTGAGTACAAAGAATTAGAAAATCAATTGTGGTTCTATCAATTTTAGACAGAAGTTTTTCAGCAGCATTATACGCAAGATCAACAGCAGTTTCTTCCTTTGAAGCAACATGTCGTGATTGTATTCCAACTTTTTCTTCAATTTTATTTGCTTCCCATTCAGGAAACTCTTTAGCTAAGTCTTCATTTCTGATTATTTTTTCCGGCAGGTAATATTCGATTTGCTTTATTCTGGCGCTCATATTTAGTAAAATTAAAATTCTTTAACTTTGATACAATCTGGCGTAAATATCCTGATTCATATCATACTACATCTTTAATAAATTAACTGTTTCCTTGAAACTTTTCCATTGTTACAGATGCAGAGGAGTTAATATTTTCATAGAGCAATACTTTTTTAAAAGTTAAAAATATTATCTTCAAATCAAGAAAACATGAGATCCGTTCAACATAGTATATATCACACTTAAATTTATCATCCCAGGAAATTGCATTTCTTCCATTTACCTGTGCCCAGCCAGTTATCCCTGGTCTCACTTTATGACGTTTGATCTGTTCTTCATTATACAAAGGCAAATATTCAATCAATAAGGGTCTTGGACCTACCAGACTCATTTCCCCTCTAAGTACATTTATCAATTGAGGAATTTCATCCAATGACGATTTACGAACTATTGAACCAATTTTTGTCAAGCGAATGTTATCATGTAAAAGATTGCCATACGGGTCCCGTTTTTCCGTCATGGTTTTAAATTTTATCAAAGAGAAGGTTTTAGCATTTTTACCGGGCCGAGGTTGAACAAAGAAAGGATTACCTTTGTTAACAATCGTTAATATAAGAGTGAGCAAAATAAAAACTGGACTTAAAATTATTAATCCAAGAAGTGAAAATACAATATCAATTATTCGTTTTAAAAAAGATTTATACATTACTATTCTTTACTAATAACATTTTCGATCTTTTTCAGATATTCTTGCGCCAGATAATTTCTGTCAAAATATCTCTTTGCAAAAGAATATCCATTTAATCCAAGTTCCGTTAATCGTTCAGGTTCCCTCAAAATTCGTCTGATTGTTAACACAATATCATCAATATTCTCTGGTTCTACATAGTAACCACAATTTGCATTTTCAATCAATTGCCTTGATACACCATCTATTGCCAACAGAACAGGCTTTTTACAAGACATATAGTCAAATGTTTTATTAGAATAGATTGTCTTAAATGTATCTGCTTTTTTCAATACTGAAGCTCCCATTTCAGAAGAAAGAATATATTTAAACACCTCTTCTTTGGGGACAGAATCGATGAATTTTACATTTCTTATTTTTCGGTTTATAACTATACTTTGTAATTCCTTTTTTTTCATACCTGCTCCAATAAGGAGGAATAAAACATTAGTGTCCTGCAATTTTTCTGCAGCATCAATTAACTGATCCAATTTGTTTGCGACACCATGAGCTCCAACGTAAGTTATGACAAATTTATCATCCAGTTCATTTTCTTTCCGAAATTGCTCCACATTGAATGTTCCCATAAGCTTTTCCGATAGGGGAAAATCAGCAGCATTTGGAATGAAGACTATTTTTTCCGGGGGTACCTTTTTCTCCTTTATAAGATTTACCTTAAATGCTGGTGTAAGTACATTTATAAGAGTCGCTTTTCTATATATAAATTGTTCAAACCAAAAGGCAAACCGAATAATAAATTTATTACTTAATACTCCGGTATCAATAGCTGATTCTGGCCATAAATCCCTGATTTCGAATATAAAAGGTAATCTTTTCAGACGAGATAAGACATAAGCTGTGATGCCTACAAAAAGAGGCGGAGAAGTAACCAGAATTACGTCATAGTTGCGTCCTGTTTTAAACAGACCTGCCCAAATACTTGAAAATACAAATGAAAAATAAGCCCATAACCTCCCTGGAAAGTTTAAGTTATAGCTTTCAGAAACATGACAACGTATAACATCAACATTAGGATAAAAACCTTTATCAGAATAAGTCCATTTACCTTTATAACGTTTAATCTTTTTACCAGTTGCATAGTGTACCATTCCAGCTAATACTGTTACTTCATGACCATTCATTGACCAATTCTTTGTCATTTCATTGAACCTCGATCCACCGCCATCTTTTTTTTCCAAAAAATACTGATGAATTAATAGTATTTTCATCCAACAATTTCGATTTCAGTAGTAATTTTTCTTTTATCAGATGAGAATATCCAATAACTTGTTGCTTCTTTAATGCCATAATAAGATGAATACCAGCCATCGTTTACCTGCTTAATCAAGGTTTTTCCATCAATATCAACTGCATTAATACGTATTAAATCAACAAACTCAGGGTCAAAATGCCATATTTGTTCCATTACATATTTTTCTGTTCCGCTGATCTCATCTTCAATAATCCATTTGGCAAACCTTTTTAACTTAACTATCCTCCTACTATGTAAAATGCTCTTATCCAAATACCTAAATGCCGAGATTGAGCCAGAAAATTCAAACCTATCTGCATATTCTTTTAATTCACCACTTTTTGCCTGAGACCAATCATACCAGATAAACCTGGTACCTTTTAACATCTGATCATAGTTATCAAGCATAACTGTATTATGAGATCCGGTACCCATAAAAAACTTCAATAATTCCGACTCCGAATTGTACATATATGAACCGTTATCCCTGAAAACATTTCGCCCTTTATACCAGATATCCAGATGTAAGTTATCTGCCTGTGCCGGCCTGTCTTTATGTTTTCCACAACGCAAATAGGTCATTGAATCATTTTCCCGGATAATATAAAATCCACCAACAGGGTATGAAAAGACTCCCTTTTCCTGTTTTATTTTACTTTGATTACCAATGTTTTGAGCCAAACCCAGCCAGAAAAGATCTTCACCATGAAAATCGTTTAGATCAATAACAGTTTGTTTATCCAAAGTATATGAGATAGCCTGAAGTTGAGGACGGAAATCTCTGAAATCCTGATCATTTAATTTAAAAAAAAGTGCTCCGTCGTTTGAACCATAATTTGGCAGCATTCCTGATGACAGATCCATTGACTGAAATAAGAAATCTAATGACCTTTTCGCTTTAGCATATATTTCAGGTTTAAACTTATCATTATTAAGTTCAGCTAAACGAAATCCCCATGTTAGAAGCTGAATAACAACCCTGTGATAGTTATTGGAAAACTGTAAATAAGTACCATCATCATAGATTTGATATGCAATCTCCTGTTCGAACCACTTTTTACCCTTTTTACTCCAATTCATGACATCCGGGAAAAAAGGGAAAAGGAAACCTGACAGGTACAACAATAAAGTTTCTGTAACCGCATGGTTGTTTCTTACAGCGATCCTTGAAAAATTAATATTATGAAATACATGATGAATTTGCCAGTAAATGGCATTCAGAATTTTTTGGAAGAGAGCCTCAGTCAAAAATTCAGAATCTTTGTAATAATATAAAGCAAAAGTCCAATTAAGAATACGTAAACTTATCTCCTGGCTGCATATATAATTGGGACCCTGGTTGATCGGATTTTTGTTTATAAATGAAAAAATTTCATTAAAAACTAATTCTGCATTATCTTTATTATAATGATAATCATAGCGAATGAGATCATATAAAAAGGAAAAACGTGCTTTCTCCCACACGAACTTTATATCACCATTTTCTTCAGACAGTTCATTGATCATTGACCAATGTTGATTTATATCGTATTTATATTTCGAAACCGGATTGGTAATCCAATCAAAATCTTTACCTAGATTATACTTTGATTTTCCAAAGAAAGTGTAAGTTCCTCCAGATAAATCGTTAAACATATCTTCCAGACAATCAGGCTTTAGCTTTTGCAACCCTTTTATATTCTTGCCATAGAAGAAAAATGATGGTAAATTATTTTTCCATTCATTTAAAGAAATTGCATCAACTAAAGGTGGGTCAGTTGGAAACTTTTTTTTAAAAAGTCCTGATTTTATTGAAATAAGGTGACTACCTCTAAAAAACAGATAATGAAAACCCATGTTTTGAAGAAGCTGTATGTAAAACTTTATTTTATTCATTACAGATGGAAACGGAGTAGGATTTTTCAGGCAGATAAGCTATTAATCTTTAACACAACGCACAGAATATGACATCTTTTTATATCCGCTGTACCTGATCATAATGTTTTTGTCATAGCTGTAGGTAAACCAACTCCAGGCACTGGTTAGACTGCGTTCCGTAGAACTCCACCAGTAGCTCTCGTTTTCAACGTCGCTGAATGTGCCCCAGTTATAACGCTGACCTCCCGGAAGGGCTGTAAATCCTGTTTCGTTTGTGGCTCCTGTATTTGGGGTATACCAATGTGCTGTGCCAGTCTCTTTTATTTTATCACTAACTGTACTTTCGCCACCCAAATAGGTTGTCATTGTTGCCCATTCTGCATCAGTAGATACATGCCAACCTGTGGGGCAAACATTACGTGGATCAGTTATTGCAAACCAGGTATATAATCTACCATAAATAGCTGCATAGTTCTCATCACCGCCATATGCCCATTGGTATTTTGGGTCGCTTTCATCAGTAATAGTTCTTTCTGCAGGACTGGTCGTTATTATTTGATCACCGTTTCTATATTTTGTGGTTTTCAGGTTTTCAGCCATCCAGGTCTGAGTACCAATTGTTATGGTTTTATACACATTACTTTCAATATCAGTTACAGTCCTATAAGTTAGATCCTGATTAAATATTGCCGGATTATTTTGTGTCGTGAACGAAATTTCATTCCCATATCCTGTACCTATGCTATTTGATGCATAAGCCCTGACAAAATAGGTCGTATATTCAGCCAATCCATTTAAAATACTTGTATAAATTCCTGGTGCATAAATTCCTGCTGCTCCTGATTCAACTGTTGTTTTATTGTCTGCTATTGTTGGATTTACTGATGTACTCCAGCAAACACCATAAGCTGAAATAAGTGCACCGCCATCACTTTGTATATTGCCTCCGCTTCTTTCTGTATTCAATGTTACCGAGGATGCTTTTATAGTAATGAGGGTGGGTATTAAAGCAGGTACTTCTTCTTCTTCATCCCGCAAACAACGCACAGACAAACCCAAATATTTACTAAATTTTCCATTTAGTATACCACTGATATTCCAATATACCATCAAGCCCCAGCCAAAGTAATTTCTAACACCAATGGGGCCATCAATGAAAGTCTCAGTAGAAGACCACCACCCTCCTTGACTCCAAAAGCCAGAGAATGTTCCATTTTCATGGCGGCTTCCACATGGAAGGGCTGTAAAACCTCTTTCATTAGTGGCTCCGGCATTAGGACTTATCCAATGCGTTGTGCTGATTTCTTTTGATCTGTCTCCTGCCACACCTACACCACCCAAATAATTTTGGAGTGTTCTCCATTCTACATCAGTAGGTACATGCCAGCCAGAAGGACATAAATTTCTTGAATGTATTGTGTACCAGTTGTATAATGCCCCATATGTATTTTTGTAGTTTGCTTCATCATTATTGTACCAGCAATAAACAGGAGCTTTCAAATTTGACCATGCGTAAGCATCTTTAATCCAGGATAAGGTAGTACCATCATTATATTTTGTAGTTTTCAGGTTTTCTGCCATCCAGACCTGTCTTCCAATTATTATGGTTTTATACACATTACCGTCAATATCAGTTACTGTCCCATAAGTCAGATTTGGATTAAATATTATAGGATAATTTTGTGTATTGAACGAGATTGAATTCCCATATCCTGTACCAACACTATTAATTGCGTAAGCACGAACATAATAGGTTGTGTTTTGGGTTAATCCAATTAATGTACTTGAATATATTCCAATATCACTCCCATCAGAAGTCTTACTATCTGAAATTGTCGGATCAGGAGCAGTATTCCAGCAAACACCTCTTGCAGTAATAGATCCTCCGTTTTATGTGGTTATAATTCCTCCTGATACAGAAGATGTTTGTGTGATTGAAGTTATTGCTGTAGTTGTCAAAACAGGTACTGCGATCTGGTTCGTGATAAACGAAACCTGATTTCCATAGCCAGTACCAACAATATTTGTTGCATAGGCTCTGATATAGTAAAGTGTATTTGGGTTAAGTTGGGTTAGATGACTGACAATAGAACCTGATCCACAACTATCACTTGTCATACTGTTTGCAATGGTTGGGCCAGAAGTTGTATCCCAACAAACTCCCCTTGTTATTACAGTAGTTCCTCCTTCGTCTGTCAGATCTCCGCCTGAGGTTGCTGAAGTATATGAAATTTCAGTAACATCTGTTGTTGTTATAACAGGTATTGTATGCTTATCTTTTTTACACGATTGAGCTAAAAAAGTTGAAAGCACCAAAAAGAGTAATCCTGAAATTCTAATTATGCTTTTCAAATGAGATTATCTCAGGGAAAATATAAATAGTCTGTTAGTCTTTAACACAACGAAGGGAATAGCCAGCTCGCTTATAGTCGCCAGTCCTTGCTACCAGATTAGCAAAGTTGGTTATGAAATAGTGCCACCCAAGCGCAGTATTGAACTCCGTAGCCCCCCACCAGCCGCCATATGTGTAAATGAAAGTGAATGAATTATCGTTATAGCGGCAGCCACCAGGAAGAGCCGTAAATCCGCTGCTGTTGTTACTGGCTTGGTCGTTGCCTACATTACCTGCTGTAGAGTTTGTAGTCCAACCCGATGTAACTGCTATAGATTTAGCTATATCACTTCCACTTCCATCATAACCATAACCATTATTTGTAAGATAATCAGTTAAAGTTGTCCATTCGACATCGGTAGGCACATGCCAGCCCGTGGGACATACTTTACGACTATCATCTACTGCATACCAGGTATATAATCTGCCATAGGTAACTACATAGCTTTCATTACCATCATAAGCCCATTGGTATTTTGGCATACTTTCACTTGATATATCTAATGTTGCAGGAGTTGTAGTTCCTATTAAATCGCCATTATTGAATTTAGTAGTTTTTAAGTTTTCGGCCATCCATGTTTGAGTACCAATCGCTATAGTTGAATAGATATTTCCATCTATATCAGATACAGTGCCTGATTCTCCTTTTGTGGCAAAGAATATTTCATTTCCATAGGCGATACCTACACTATTTGTGACATAGGCCCTTAAGTAGTATTTAGTGTTTGTACTTAATCCTGTAAGGGCGCTGCTGAAGGTACCTGTTCCCGTTCCATCTGAAGTATGGCTATCAGCAATTGTTGGATTTGTTGTTGTGCCCCAACATACTCCACGAGCTGTAATTGCTCCTCCACCATCGCTTATTACATTACCTCCACTTGTTGCAGTAGTTTGTGTTATTGATGCAGGAGCTGTGGTTGTGACGATTGGTACTCCATCTCCTCGCAAACAGCGAACAGAAAAACCTTGATATTTTCTGTTGCTGAATATACTTTTACCCCAATAATTGCATTCCAGTAAAAGGTTAAAAGCGCTAATTGCACTTTGCTCTGTTGCCAACCACCAATCACCAATAATGCCAACACCACCGAATGAACCTGATTCAACGGTACCACCAGGAGGACCTGTAAATCCACTGCTGTTGTTACTTGCCTGGTCGTTGCCTATACAACCCGGTGTCGGGTTTGTAATCCAACCAAATGTGGTAGCCATGGATTTACCTATGTCATTTCCACTGCCCTCAAATCCATAACCGTTATTTGTAAGATAAAGGGTTAAAATTGACATTTCGACATCAGTTGGAACATGCCAACCGGTGGGGCATATATTACGATTGTCAGTCACTGCGTACCAGGTATATAACCTTCCATAGGTAGCGACATTACTCTCATTACCCTCATAAGCCCATTGGTATTTAGGCGTACTTTCACCTGATATATTCAATGTTGCAGGAGTAGTAGTTCCTATTAAATCTCCGTCACTATATTTTGTGGTTTTCAGATTTTCTGCCATCCAGACCTGGGTGCCAATCGCTACCACCGGATAGTTGTTATTATCACCATCGGTACAGGCAATAAAATCGAATGTGATTGTTTTGTCTCCTGCCGGGATATCTGTTTTTACTGTACTGTAATTTCCTGATATGCCTGTAAATTTTATTCTGTCACCAGAGGTATATGCCATATCAACTGTGGCTTGAGTTCCTTTATAATCGGTTTTTGATATTTTTTCAGCAACTATCTGATTATTAGTTATTTTCTCAATGCTAATTGTCCCGGCTGCTTTGCTATTGCACAACAATTTCCCTGAGTATTGATAATTGCTACCCTTAACACTGATCAGATAAAAACCGCTTTTTATTCCTGAAATACGAAATTCCTGCAGATTATTTTCTAAATAACTTTGAATCTGAGCTATCAATTTACCTGCCAGATCAAGCACCGAAATAACTGCATTTCCTTCTTCAGAAGGGTAAATCTGTAATACAGAATTGTCAGTCATCGGATTCGGGTAAATCTTCAACTCAGATGATTGGTTATTCTCAATAGAATTTATGTTTGTAGTTATTATCATGAGACGCAAAATATCACTTCCGTTTAAAGTAAGAGATGTACCGGCTGTTAAGTTCTCAACTTTTACACTATTTACAGTAGTTGAAGCACCTGTTCCAGCAAAAGTTATGAAGTAATTTTGTGCATTTGTTTTCAATGCGCAAAAAATGGCAATCAAAAACAAAAACTTTTTCATGATTAATAATAGATTATATCAGCAGGACTCTTTAAGTCTATATTTTTTGTATTGAATTCTCTTAAATCAATATGAATAATGTTTTTATATCTCTTTTTGATCTAACTAACTTACTGCAATTTACACCAGTTATTAACAATAAGCAAATGTTCTTGTTTTATCCTACATGAACGTTTATTATATATCAGTCATACTCTTCCGGTAAATACTGCCTGTAAGACTAATTTGAAGTCTCTGTTTGAATTAAATCAAGGAGTATTTTAACAATCCTTTCTGAAGTTTTTCCATCCCATAATTCAGGGATACTTCCTTTTTTCCATTTACCGGAGAATAGCTTTTCCAAAGCAGGTTTTACTGCCTGAGGATCCGTACCAATCAATTCATTTGTCCCCAGAATAATTGTCTCAGGTCTTTCTGTATTATCTCTGAGAGTAATGCAAGGTATGCCCATGACTGTGGTCTCTTCCGTAATCCCTCCTGAATCTGTAATAACAACAGTACAGTTCTCTACCAGATAATTAAACTCAAGATACCCCATTGGTTCTATCATCAGTAAGCGGGGATGAGTGATCCCAAGACTTTTCAGTTTTATTGCTGTTCGCGGGTGAACAGGAAATATTATTGGTAGATCCTGAGTATTCAGAATAATTTCATTAATCAGTTCTTTCAGCTTTCCTTCCTCGTCAACATTAGCCGGACGATGAAGTGTTATTACTATATATTCTCCTTTTTTCAGTCCAAGATAATCCCACAAAGAAGGTTTCTTAAAACGGAGTCTGTTTTTAAGTAATGTGTCAATCATCGTATTTCCGACAAAAAAAATCCTGTCACTTGCAATACCGGCTTTTCTTAAATTCTCATTTGCATTTTCAGAGGTTGTAAAGAAATAGTTTGAAATACTATCCGTAACCATACGGTTTATCTCCTCCGGCATGGTCCAGTCGCCCGACCTGATACCTCCTTCAACATGGGCAACTTTAACATTTAATTTCTGAGCTGCAATTGCACACGCCATCGTTGAAGTAACATCACCTACAACAATGCAGAGATCGGGTTTCATCTCAAGTAAAACTTTTTCATAACCAACCATGATAGCTGAAGTCTGCTCCGCCTGTGTTCCCCCACCTGCATTCAGATTAATATCAGGTTCCGGTATTCCAAGTTCGTCAAAGAAACTTCCGCTCATGTTTTTATCATAATGCTGGCCAGTGTGAACGAGCCTGAAACTGATATTTTTCCCCATTGCCTTAGCTTTGTGAATTGAATCAATTATTGGTGCAATTTTCATGAAGTTTGGCCTTGCTCCTGCGATCAGATCTATTTTCATATTTATTTGTTCAAACCTTGGAAAAAATGTGATTAATATCAAGTTTTTAAGTATGATCCCTGAATCACATAATTTCAATCCAACGCTTTTCTTTCAGACTCTGAATTGCTGCAAAGGAGGCCTTGGTTACATTTATTATTTCACTGAAAGGAATTAAAGGTTCTCCACCCTTCTGGATTCTACTTATATATGCATGGAATTGAGCCCTGTGTCCTTTGTCTATTCTGGTTTTAAGATTTTTGAATTTTTTTACTCCGAATGCCTTAGTTGTACGAAAGTTATCAGTAATCCAGGTACGTTCACGGGAGTAAATCTCCACCCTCTCTTTGCTGTATGCTTTTGAACCGTTAGCAAAGTAGTTAACCACAGCATTGCTTCCATTTTTAAATTTCAATATAATGCTGGCATTATCTGTGTTTTCCAGAGGGTTTTCTCCCATCGCATTCATGCATACAGATTTTATTTCGGAGCCTGTCAGATAAACACCTAAATCCATATAGTGGCATGCTTCCCCAATAATTCTTCCTCCTCCTGTTGTCATATCATGAACCCAAACTTCTTTCGGAATGTAGCCGGCATTCATGGTCAAATTGATATTTATCGGGCCAGGGCTATTGCCCAATGATTTCTTAATTGCCTGCATATGGGGTGAAAATCGTCTGTTAAATCCGACCATCAGCGATCTTATACCAACTTCCTGGTTATAAGTATCAATAATCGACTGAAGTTGTTCATTATTAAGAGCTAATGGTTTCTCAACAAAAACATGTTTATTGGCAAGCAATGCTTCTTTTACAAAATTAGCATGAGAGTTATGTTTTGTTGTAATAATCACAGTATCAACATCACTATCTGCTAAAATCTGTCTGTAATCAGTAGTACTGCGGGCAAAATCAAACTTTTTTGCCAGAGAGGTACTTGTAACACCAGAAGAAGATGCAATATACTTAAAACCTGCTCCAGAGCCCTTCAGAGAAGGGAGCATTGTCATTTTGGTAAAATTTCCTGCCCCTATAACGCCTATCACACCTTTAGATCCTGAGAACTCACGCTTTGACAATTCTATGGTATGTTGAAGATCCTGTTTTTTTGTTGTATCAGAAGAAGCCGAAAACTTAATAATCGATGCAATTGAATTGCTGGTACCAATTTGCCCATAAATATTTTGATAATCTTCAAGATTAACTATTTCGGTAATTAGATCTTTTACCTTTAATTTACCACAACTTATAGCTTCTAACACAGCCTCAAAATTCTTCTTTTCAGGCCACCTTACATAAGCAAGGGGATATTCAATACCCTTTTGTTCGTAATTTTCATCGTACCGTCCTGGCCCATATGAGCATGAAACTTGAAAAGTAAGCTCTTTTTCGTAGAATTCAGCCCTGTTGATATTGAGACCAATCACTCCGACAAGTACAATGCGTCCTCTTTTTCGACTCATCTGAGCTGACTGTGAAATTATATCATTATTTTTGGCAGATGCAGTTATTATTACTCCATCAGCACCTATCCCAGATGTACTTTCTAAAACAACTTTGACCGGATCAGTTCCATCAGAAGGGTTAACAGTAATTACACCACACTTCTTCGCCACAGAACATTTATTTTCATCAATGTCAATCCCTATTACTTTGCATCCATTGGCTAATAACATTTGGGCTGTAAGCAAACCGATTAAACCCAAACCGGTTACGACAATTGTTTCACCAAAAGTCGGAGCACATAAACGCATACCTTGTAAACCGATTGATCCAATGACTGTAAATGTTGCTTCTTCTAAACTTACATTTGCTGGTACCTTAGCCACCAGGTTCTGAGGTATGCAAACATACTCTGCATGCTGGCCGTTGCTGGCGACCCTGTCACCGATTGAAAATCCGTTAACTTCTTCACCAATTTCCTCGACAATACCTGCATTACAATAACCAAGAGGCAATGGTTGTTCCAACTTATTAAATACAGTTTCAATGGTAGGAAGAAGACCATCCGATTTAATTTTATCCAGTACCATTTTAACTCTTTCAGGTTGCTGAAAAGCTTTGGAGATCAGGCTTGATTTTCCAAATTCCACCAACATTCGCTCTGTGCCAATTGATACAAGTGAGTGAGTTGTATGTATTAATAATTTGCCTTTTGAAACCATTGGAACTGGCACCTCTGCCAGTTCGGTTTGTCCGGTTTTAAAAGATTGAAGTATTTGTTTCATTCAGAATGTTTTATAAACAGGAAATATAATTTTATTAATAAAATTTAAATGCTATTACTTCTGCTGATTCAGGAAATAGTTCTTTATCAGAATTTCCTTTTCAATTTTGTTTGGATAACTTATCAGAACAGCACGATATTTTCCTTTGAAAACAAAAAGGCTTCCAGCTGCTGCACCAATCATCCCATGTTGTTTAATCACGGTACCAATATCTTCAAGAGATCCTGCACCTCCGAGTACTGTCATTGGAATATGAATCACGTCCCGGATCTTCTGGATCAGGTTAAGATCATACCCTTTCATTGATCCATCAAGATCAATTGAATTCAGAACAATTTCACCAGCGCCTCTTTTCTCCATCTCTTTTGCAAACTCTACCGGATTTAATCCTGTGTTTTTCGTTCCGTTATAAGTTATAATCTCATATTTGCCGGTTATTGATCTTTTATGAACATCCATCACCACAACGACACTCTGATTACCAACACGTTCAGCAATATCGGTAATAATAGCCGGGTTGGCTACCGCAACAGAACTAATAGCAATTTTTTCAACCCCGAGATTAAAAATACGCTGAGCCTGTTCTACGGTCTTAATTCCACCTCCGTAACAAAATGGCATTCTGCATTCTGCAGCAAGGTTTTCTATCATCTTGTAGTCTGGTTCGTTATTTTGGGCTGAAGCATCAATATCAACAACAATCAGTTCATCAACTTCTTTTTCATTGAAGATTTTAACAGCGTTTATTGGGTCACCAACGTACTTTGGATCCTTGAATTTTACTGTTTTAACGAGACCTTTGTTATGAACTAAAAGACAGGGTATTATTCTTGGATAAAGCATAGTTAAAACTTTGAAAAATTATTAAGCAATTGGATCCCGTTAAAATGACTCTTTTCAGGATGAAACTGAATTCCAAAGACATTCTCTTTCCTGACAGCACTGGCAAATACAAGCCCATATTCCGTTGTTGCAATGACATCCTGTTCACTATTACAGACAAAGTAAAAGGAATGAAGAAAATAGAAACGCGATTCTTTATTAAAACCGTTGAGAAGCGGGATCCCATTTACAGGATTAATAGTATTCCAACCCATATGAGGCAATCTTGTTTTGTAAGGAATAGTTGACGCATCAAACAATTTAACTATACCATCTATCCAGCCCAGTCCAGGTAATTTACCTTCTTCACTTGATTTTGCCAGCATCTGCATCCCAACACAAATACCAACAACAGGGATCTTATTAAGAAGCACCTGCTTTTCAAGTTCATCTCTCATACCCGATCGGTTAAGCTGCATCATGGCATGATCGAAGGCACCCACACCCGGAAGAATTATCTTGGAAGCCTCTTTCAGATCGTCAGGTATCCGGGCAACCTTAACCTGAATATTCAATCGTTCGTACAGATTGATAAAAGCCCGTAAATTTCCCAGGCCGTAATCTATTATTGCAATCATCGTTTTATTGACTTTTCTACACCTAACGCTTTTAAGATTTTTGCTCCAAAATTAAAAACAGATTCAAGATTCTTGTAGTTCCAATAAAATTTCTTTTCCATCTTGAAATATTTTCTTAATTCCTCCGGTGAAATACTTAGTTTGGTGGCTATATAATTGAACTCATCCTCAATAGTTTCTGGGTTATATGCCGGTTTTTTCAATCGTTCAATTGCTTCTTCCCTCGTCATCTGTCCTGTAAGTATCAAACTCGAATACTGAACCCTTCGTGTGTCAAAACCAAATCTTTCGGGTAACCAGTATCCCTCATAAAATTTTGTAAAGCGCGATTCAAAATGTTTTTGAGGATAGGGCTTCCAATCATATTCCTTCTCGAGCATTTTTAATGCATCAGCCTTTATATAGGGCATATAATTAAGAGGCCTTATCACTTTTACACCTCTGATATATCTCAGATAAATCTTGTGTTTGAAAATTGAACTAAACGGATAAGTTTTCATTTTGACAGTTCCAAAACGATGGATAATGTCATCTAAATGTACCATATCTGTGCCATAATACAGCCATTCCATTGGGTTCCGGACACATTCTGTCGAAATGTTTCCTCCATTAAGAATATATTTAATATTGTATTTCTCTGCAAAATTGTACAACGTAGCCACAAATGCATGATCCTGTGGAACATCAATATGCGGAACACCCGACTTGAAGAAAGCCAACTGAAAATCTTTCATCTCTTCCCAGTTAATAACTTCAGTGTATAAGTCAAGTCCCAATTTATCTATAAGTATCTGAATATTGTGAACTGCCAATTCGGAATTCCACCCTCCATCAACATGAAAGACAAGCGGACGAAGACCGAATTCTTTTACAGCAAGATGAAGCATATATGAACTATCCACTCCTCCGCTTATCCCCAGCAGACAGTCAAAATCTTTACCTTTACCGGAAGCTTTAATCTTTTGCATAATTTCTTCCAGTTCGGTGTATCCTTTTTCACCAGTATGCCAGTTAGGAAGGACATTCTTATGAAAATCATTACAATGATCACACACTCCTCTATTATCAAACACAATTCTTGAATCGCTTGTGTCCATTACACAGTTAGTGCAAATCTGATAATTTCTTTGATCCATTTTTAACCAGGTCTTAATACTAAAATATAAACTTATTATATACTAAATGATACTTAAATAATTTATTATCATTATTTCCGAAAATGTGAAATAACTCGTAAAAGTTACTATTGCATTTTTGAACTTTCAGAACAAACAAATCCCAGACTAAGTTATTTACAAAATACTATGAGATACCAACTTCAAGAAGATAGTTTTTAAGTCGCTCCAGTTTTTTAATAAAATGAAAGTTGTCATAAATCCTTTGATAAGCGTTTTTTTGAAGGTCTTTTCTTAAATTATTATCAAAAAGTGCTTTTTTGATAGCACTTGCTAATTCTTCAGGGGAACCTGGTGTTACATATATACCACAATTCCCAACAACTTCTCTTACTGCACCAACATCACACACAATTACACAAGCACCACATCCCATTGCTTCTGCGATAGCTACTCCAAAACCCTCATAATGTGATGGTTGTACATATATTTCATTAGTTCTGAGTAGATTTATCTTCTCATCCCGACTGATCATCCCCAAATAATTTGTTTCACTAGTAATTTTTAGTTGGTCTATCTTATTTAATAAAACCTCAGTTCCATCTCCCCTCAGTCCTGCCAGAGTAAGTTTAATATCTATTCCTTCATCCTTAATAAGTTTAATAGCTTCCAGAAGCTCTGGAATTCCTTTTCTGATAAGGTTTTTTTTACTGCACCATGATATATTAAATAATGCGATCTTCCTGTCAATAGATGGTCCTAACAGATAATCATCCTGTAGAACGTGAGGAAAATAATGAGCATTATTTAACTTAAAATATTTTGAACAACTTTCTAATTCGATCTGATTAACGAAAAGGTTTAATGTACAAAGGGTTGTTGCTTTCTTTATTAAAAACCTCTGCCAGGCGGGTCTCCTGAAATAATCAATTCCATCAAAATCAGTGGGAAAACGAAAATTATAAGTACCGGTAACAATGCATGGTTTTCTGAGTAGCCTGCTCAACAGTACTGGTATTAACGCATAAGTCCACCACCAAATAAACATAATATCAAAATCAAATGGGATTTCTCGATATTTTGTGCAAATTATTACCTGATGCCCCAACGTTTTCAGTGCATCTATATCTTGCTTATAATATTCAAATGTTTCAAGATTTGATTTTGTTTCGTTACAGTAAAATACTATTCTAGACATCTTTGTAGTTAGATAGGAATAAATTAAGAAATAGAATTTACAATTTGACAATTTAATTTGATGTTGCACTCAAAAAACCATTCTAATACATGATTTTGTTTGATGCAAAAGAAGTATAATTGAAGTTTTTCCTCATGAAAGTTTATACTCAGTACGATTCACACTATCGTTATTTTTAACGTACGAATGGACTCTTCGAATTATGTCTAAAGCTCTTAATGGGTTTATTCTATTTTTTATTAAAAGAATAGGAATATAAAAGTATATAGCAATTTTGATAATCATCCAATGTAAAATTGAATAATAGTCTCGTGTGTTGATTAATCTACTTATATAAAAAATATAGATAGAGTTTAAAATATCAGAATGTTTTTTTATACTGGACCCAACTTTATGGTAAATAATAGCATCGTAAACACACGCCATATCTATGTCATTCTTTTTCATCCTTAGAGAAAATTCATAGTCTTCTTCGCCGAAAAAGAATTTTTCTGTCAGGGTACCCGTTTCTTTGAATTTAAAAAGCAAAGCACAGCCTGTAATAAAGGTAATTTTCGAATAACCCGTCCGTGGAACTATAGAATATTCCTTTTCTGCAAAATAATATTTACGACTACCCAGATAGGTCAGTTTGCCACCACAATTCCATACTTTAGTCTTTGGTTCATTCAGGCGAATTTGTGGTGTAATTGCTTTTATAGAAGGGTTTAAATCAATAAATTTATGCAATTCAAAAAATGTATTTTCACATACAACAGTATCATTATTCAATAGCATAACCCATTCCGCCTGAATTAATTCAGCAAACTTAATTCCGATATTATTCCCCTTTGCAAAACCTAAATTTTCATGATTTTCTATAAATACTAAAGTTTCTTCTGTAAGTGAATCTTTAATTCTTGTTCTCACAGAATCCTGGAAACTAACAATCTGCCTTCTATTGAAATAGATAATATTTCTATAAATATCTTTGCACTTATTTTTCAATCTTTCAATTGATTCTGGTACCGATCCATTATCGACAAGTACACTAAAAAAACTAGACTTTTTGCTCTGTTGAATTGAGTTTAGACATTCTATTGTATCATCCTCTCCATTCCAGTTTAAAATAATAATTGGAATGAGTTTTTCTGCATTTTCACTCATTATTATTGGACATAAATATTAGTCACCATTCCAGATATTGTCAGACAATTTTCAGATTTTAATACTTTCATAGATAAAATAAATGTCTTATTTACATCAAATTTAGTACACACCAACTAGTGTTCTCGATAATGCAGATTAATGATCGCGACAGGTAGAAAAATAACAAAAAAGTAATCAATCTTTAGTAGATATGGATTTGTTGCATTTCCAATTAAAAATGCAATCATGCCCATTAAAGATGCTAACGCATATGAACTATAGAAAGAACCTTCTTTATAGATATTGATTAGTTTTCTGATTATGAAATATATTCCCAACCCATATAGTGCGCATCCGACTATTCCCCATGAATACAGGTATTGCATATATGAGACTTCATAATTCCAGGGTTCCTTCAAGTTCCTGATAAAATGCGGATAATATGCTCCACTTCCAAAACCAAATAATGGTCTTTCTTTCCAGCCTTTGAAGAGTTCTACTATCGTGTCTAAACGCACGTTAGATCCAACTTTTCCACCTGTTGTTACCTGTTTTGAATGAAAATTACTTATAACATAATCTGTAATAGACTTAATGCTAATGCCCGAAACTTCAATGAAAATAATACTAATCACAACGAAAAAAATTGCCATATAGAACAAAACCGATTTCCATTTTACAACTTTATGCTCATTGTTCTTGCGTATAAAAATTATGGAAAGGATTGTAAACAGTGGAAATGACAGAGCCACCATGAGTAAAATTCTTCTTCCTACAAAAACCATAATTGCCGTAGATACGAGAAACAAGAACCACATCCATTTTGATTGTTTCTTTGGATTTGTAATTAAGAAAGCAAAAAGATAAGGTTGCAAAAACAGAAGACTAGGGTAACTACTAAAACTCGCAGAAAACCTTCCGTATAATTTCAAGGTTGTAACATTTATAGCCTGATCTGAAGTAGTAGTTTGCAGATTATAATATAACCAGTCTGGCCAGATTCCATAGGCGTTTAAAAGACTGGCTGCTATATATATACATAAAAATGATAATGAGAATATTAAAGTTTTATGGATATAGGTCATTGATATATAATCATCAATTCCGCAAATAACAATCATATAGAGAATCACATATAATACAATTTCCTTGGTAATTGGCAGTGCACCCGAATTATGTTGAATCAGGCCATATACCCCAAACGCTGTTCCTAAAAAAATATAAAATATGAAGAGGAAAAATATATTTGGATGCATTTTAAGGCTTAGTCTAAAATTAATGATGATGAATATTTCTAAAAAAACGATAAAAAACAATATACCTTTAAAAAATTGATAGGCTGATGGCACAATGATCATCATTGATAATAGAAGCAAACCAGGGAAATATAAAAATTTTGTTAACAAACTTCTTTCCATATATTTATAAGTGGTTTAATCAACTATTATTAACTTACATTAAATTTTATATGCATTTTTAAAATTTATTCATGCTAAGCATGAGTTCTTATTAAAGCACTATTTAAAATTTTAAAGATCAACTTAAGAATAGAACCATCACTGTTAAATCTGTTTCTAAAAACTTTAATAACTTTCCTGCTAACACTTATTTTATTTCCTAAAATTTCGAAATAGTCTTTTAGTGCATTTTTGTTTTCATTGCTTAACTTACTATTAAATTGATTTTCAAAAATAATTAGAGTTTGCTTTTCATTATCATCAGCTAAAACACTCTGTTCATTTAAAACATTTCTTGCCCTTTCATAAATTGAATATGGCCTTACTCCAATTTGATTATTAGCATGCTGGCGGTAAAGCATCAATGGTTCAGAAATAAATTTTCGGATGCCAAAGCTTTCACAGATATAAGACATATATAAATCATGCAAAGGAATACTACATGGTAAAGGGAAACATATATCTTTTAATTTTCTATTAAACATTGAAGATGCACCTTGAACTTTTGGATTACCAAATAATAAATCCTTTAACCCAGAAGCTTTCCATTTCTTTTTTAGAAACCTGATACCACTGTTCTTTAAGTTTTCATCGACAATATAAACATCGTGATGTACAATAATTGGTTTGCCAGGATTTGCAATTTCACATGTAATCATTTCGTTATAAAGAATTTCAATCTTTTTTGGTAGCCAAACATCATCCTGATCTGATAGTGCAATATAATCCCCGGAACATAAACTAATAGCTTTTTCAAAATTTTTAACAAATCCCAGGTTCTTTTCATTAATAAAATAACTTAAGCAATGCTTTTCTTTATACTCATTTAATATATCAATTGAATTATCAGTTGAACAATCATCGCATACAATTACTTCATTTGGTAATAGTGATTGTGTATAAATCGATTCCAATTGCTCTTTAAGATAATTACCTCCATTATAGGAAGCTAAGGCAACAGATATTCTACATTTTTCCATATCTTCCTATCATAAAATGGAAAACTCCTTTTGCAATATAGCTTAATGTTTTAGTTCTATTTTTAGAATAATATATATTAAAATAAGTGTATTTGATATACCAACGGATCCGTTTGATTATTTGACTGGGAAATTTTATGAAATATTTTTTCCAAACAAATAAATTATTTCTGGTGATATAGTAAATTCTTATATTATTATGAATAGTAATTTCTTTGCCATCTCTGAATATGGTTTTTCCCAGTTGATGTTTAAGTTCAATGTTGCATTGAATAATATTAAAGCCTTTTAATATAGCCCGAAAACAATAATCATGATCAACTTCATCAATGAATAGTTTTTCATTAAATCCGCCAATACTAGGAAATGCTTTAAGATTTAGAATATTACCTGAGGTCATTACAATGGTAACTGATGATTTCTCTATAATGGCTTGATATTTAATTTGTGATTGAAAGTGAGATGGACTGAATAAAGCAAGACTTTCTTTATTTTCAAGTTCATCAAATATTTTAAAGAAAGAGTTATCAGTAAAACTAGAATCCTGATCCATGGTAAGTAACCATTCATAATTCTCCTTTAATGCTAGGTTGGCTCCAATATTCAATGCCCTGGCAATTCCGAGGTTCTGTTCATTGTTTATATATTTAATTTTCGGATTATTCTCAAAAAGTTCAACTAATCCGGTAGCAGGAACATCAGAATTATCTATGGCATATAAAATATCAATCTCATTTAGATAACTATTGATATTATTCCAAACACTCTTGTTAGGATTATATAGAACTATAGCTCCTGCCAGAGACATATCAATTATGAAATGAAGCAATTAAGTTTTATGTTTTGCGAATAACGCAACGGAGAGTCGTTAAGTAATATTAACAAAAGATGCGCAAGAGTAATTGATCAACATCATTATCAGAAGGATTCATACATCTGAGAAATTCAGAACCGATTACATCTTGTTAAATTGTAATGAAGAGAATTTGTAGATAAAGCAACTAAAGCCCAGATAAGTAAAATTCTAAAAACAAGTATTAGGACTTCTGACTAATCAAAGGAAAAGTTTATCAGGATTTTAGGTATTTTGCACATCAAAAACCTTATGTCATTAGATGAGGTAATAGTTCCTTAAGTCTATTTATTGGCTCTAATAAGTCCTTTTCGTAAATAAGGTTCTCTCATTTCATCCATATTAGTATAAAAAATTATATATCCTTTTGAATGAGATACATTGAACCCTTTGTTTTTCAATAATAATGTAAAATCTTTTTCATCATTTTGTTTATGATATGTGCAAAGCGCAATTTTTATTGATTTCTTGAGATTTAAAATTTCTTTGCATCCTTTTAATAAATCAGCCTCCACTCCATCAACATCAATTTTTAAAAAATTTATTTGTTTTTTATTTTTAAAAAATGTATCGAGAGTAATATTTTTCTCATCGTTTTCTTTTGAAACAAATTTATTAATTATCTCTACTTTTTCTTTCCATGGTTCAAATGTTGCCTCCAAAGCTTCTACCCATTCATTATCAGTTTCAAATAAATAAATTTTACTGGCCTTATCAACAATGGATAATGAAAAATTTCCTTCTGCAGATCCAACATCAACTACTATATCACCATTCTCAACATAAAAGCTTTCTGAAAAATACTGATGGGGAGAATTGATGTCTTGTTCCATTTGCATTGCGCAATAATAGTTTTTTATTGCTTTTTCAGTCCAACTTCTTTTTAAATATAACCGTTTCCCATCCTGGAATACATATGATAGATCTAATCTGCCATCAAAAAACACTTTTATTTCATCCGGATTATAATTTGATGTGTAATTGTATGGAAATACTGAGATTGGATTTTTCTTTAAATATGCCAATACTTCCGATTGGTCCGCAGTTAAATCATTTTTATCTAATTTAGAATAGTAATTTATTATATCCTTCCTAAGGTTATTAAGATGACCTGGTTGTCTGTATATATTAATTCTCTTTCTTATAAAAGTTGGAATAATTTTCCGATAAAAATTTGTAATTAATTGTTTCATTTCTTTTAATAATTAGAAACAGAAGTACTTATCAAGCTGATATATAACTAACGATTTTTCTCACAGAATTAATTGATCTGTTAATTATTGCTATTGAGACAGAATTGTTCCCGACGATAGCTTTTACCAGATATTTGATCACATCATTCTTAATTAATATTGACGAATAGATAATCTTTTTTGGATACTTCAATAGAAGACCAATCAAGCATAATACTGAATATATATCTCCGCCAGGAGTACCTTTGTTATAACCTGAAATATAAGCTTTAAGCAAAGTCCATCTTAATTCACTCCAGGAATGCAAATTTTCTTTTCCAAAGTACTGTTGGATAGTATCAAATAATTTGTGAATACCAGAAATTCCCATATTATTCCTGCCCGCTAAGAAAGAAAATGCATGTAAACTATTTTCGATAGAGTGCTTCAACATGATTTCATTTAGAAAGTCACCAATCTCTTCCAGACTGTTAGAATCAGAAGGTTGTTTACCACAGATTGCATGGACAACTCTTGCACCTAAATCAGGTTCTTGTTGCCTGGTCTTAATATTTTTAATAAAACCAAACAGCCGTTCACTTGTAGATTTTTCACTGACATCAAGAATTTCATGAATTATGTTATCTGCTTCAGTAAGGGTCTGCTCTCTAAAGACATGATCAGTTATTAGCCTATCGATATGGTTTTCAAGTTCCTGAATTGAATATACCCGATTTAAAATAAAGCCGGGAATATTATCTTCCCAATCCTTAAGAGGGTATATGGCATTCTTTAAATAAATAACCGGAAGTTGGTGCAACATTGCCTCCAGTGCAGCTGTTGTAAAATAATTCACCATCATGCAAACATCGCTTACTTCAATAGCTTCGTCCAATGTTGCATTTTCCAAAAAAGTGAGATTGGGAAGATTTAGATTATGCATTCTTCGATACAACTCATAATAGTCGTTACCCGGATGAGCTTTGATGATAAATTGTAAGTCCGTCCTAGACTTTATCAGCGTCAGAAGTTCTTTAAGAGCCTCTCTGTGCTTACGTGCATTTGCGATTGGAGNAGAAAANCCCGCATTTATTGCGGTAGTTATAATTAATATAATGGGATTATTAGAAGAGATACCATATCGCTGCAGTATTTTCTTCTTTAGTCCCTTTTCAAAATCAGATGATTTTTGAATATATTTTTTTAATTCAGACTCAAATCTGATACATCCGATTTTGTAAATTCTTGATTCATCAAAACCGTATGATTTTAAAATATCATTATCACTGTCATTCCATGATAAAATGATATCAACATCTCCTGCAATGCCTCTGTAACCAAGTCTATATCCCATCCCTCCATGAACAAAACCAACTGTGGGAATGTTACTTTTCTTTGCTAATAGTACAAGGACTCGATCCAAAGTAAACGCCTCATGTCCAAAAAAAACAATAGATGGTTTGAGTATATCAAGAAATGTCGAGAACATATTTCCATAGTCAATAGCAGTTTTCATTTCATCCCAAATTCTAGTGAACTGAAAATCCAAATATTGATTTGCAAAAATTTCCGGATAAATGCCATTAAAACTTTTAGAAGTCTTAATAAAGGCTTCCCATGAACATTGAAGTTGCCTTTTAGCATCTGAGTCTGTTTGGTTTTCAAATGAGTGTTGCTCTAAATCAGAATGACTTATCGAAATAACCTGCCATTCAGCAAGTTTTCCTAAGGTATCTTTGAGAGCTTCATGCTCACTTGTTGTCATCATATCATATACAACAACAGCAATTTTTTCGCTAAATAGATTGGATTTTTTTGACCGGGAGGATTTAAAATCGGCAAATGAAAAACGTTTCCTGGTCCAGTTACCTTTCGAAAGAGGGTAATCTGTTTCAAGCTTATTAACAGAAATATTAAATTTCTCTGCCAGCCAAAACAGCACAGCCTGTGAAACAGATCTGACGGCCCGTTGTGAAGGTGATGGTCCGGTTCGAATAACTCCAATTGATGTTAAAAAGAAACCGGATATTCTATTGATGCTATTTTCCTGAAATATCCTTTCATAAACAACCCGTGCGTTCAAACAAGCTTCAATCGGATAAACAATATCTTGTTTGGTTGTTTCGAACAGAGAAAAACCTTCATAATATGCATTAGTATTAATTTCATTCCACCATGAAGCAGAAAGACGATTTGCTATTTCCCAATTCCTTTCTATATCTGCAGATTCCAAAAAGTCCCATTCGTCGATAAACCCAATATTCAACCTGTCTAATTCATATGCGACAACAACATCGCCGGTAATTGGACGCATTTGCTCAAACAATTCCGGCTCTTTATCCAAAACATATTGTACTTGGGAAATATCTGTAAAAAATAAAAGCTCCATTCCTGATTTTTATTGCCTAAAGAAGTAGCTCCCCTTTGCTTATAGGGATTCCAGAAAAAACAACCCGTTTACTTGCTAAAGGAGTAGTTCATTGAAAAAAGCTATACTGAAAAACTCTTCTATAATTGCTGTTTATGATTTAGAACTGTTCCAATTAAATTTTTAGCAACAGTTCTTATATATGAAGAGGTCATATATTGTATAAGAAAACTAGTTAAAATACATAATCCTGTTGTTCCGATAACTATGAATAAATTAATTTTCGATTTTTCATAAGGCAAATATCTATCGGCAAATGCAAGAGAAGTTATTAAGAATACTAAAGGTAGGATTATAGGATATAATATTCTATGATAAAGTTCTTTCCAGGATAAGTTGAGAAACTTTACTAAAATGTAAAAATAAAAAACCTCCGATACCACAGTAGCGATTAATTTAAATGAACCAAATGACAACAAACCCAATATTGAATATGTACTTAAAATTCCTATCCAATAGATAATGGGTTGAATTGTAGAAATAATATACATTTCTTTTAGTCGTACTTTTGCTGTTAGGATCATTGTAGCAGAATACGAAATAAACGACAAAGTAAAAATCAGCGAAAAAAATCTTGCCAGGTCAACGCTTTCATTGTAATTTGCTCCAACCCACGACATGATAAAAGGCTTAGCAACAATAGCGAAAGCAATTGTCGGAAGAAGGACAAGAGGCGCCGACAGAGTAAGTAGTTGAAAACAAAATCTCTTAAGCCCTTCATCATCTTTATTACCAACAAAATAGTTTGCCCTTACAGTAAATGGTGAAAAAAGAATTCCATAAATCGATCTGAAAAATGAAGCAAAAGCAAAAGCAATTGCATAAATCGCTACTTTTTCAGCTCCTATAAACTTACCGATAACCAATTGGTCGATTTCATAAAAAACAATCCACACAATCATAACATACAAACCGGAATACGCCAGACCATTTGCTATTTTATAAACCACTGGATCGAATCGAACACATCGAAATAATTGTTTAATTTGATACTTATATTTACGTTTTGCTAACCATGTACAAATTAATACTACAATTAGATTTATACTTTGAGAAAAAAAGAAATAAGGTACAATTCGATAATTCCCATTTCCAAAAAAGTAAAAGACAGATCCGATGGTGATAATACTTCCAAGAAGTGAAATTCGTTGATTAATATAACCTTCTAACCGAATATCAAAGATCATACTTATCATCCGCTGAAGAACTGTAACTGGAGTAAACCCGGCAAGAATCAATAGCAGACTCGATGCGATAGAAATTTTCCCAGGGTCATCTAATCCTTTAATTAAAACTTGAGGGTGCAAGCCAAGATATAAGAATAGGAATGCACAAAGCAAAGTAAAAATTAGCAAAACAAATGTCCCAAATCCAATATACTCCATTTCTTCGACGCGCTCATCTCTGGCGAAACATTCAGCAGCATACTTTTGGCTTGCTCTTAAAAAGCCCAAATCAGCATAGCTCAGAAAAGTAGTTACTGACATACATACAGAATAAATTCCAAAGGTTGATGGCTCTCTTGTTAGAAATGGTGTTACAATAAACATCGAAAGAAACCGCAACAAAAAAGCTGCTCCTTGCCAGAAGTATATTTTAAAATAGTTGGACTGAAAAGACTTCTTTGTCAAAAAATCATATCTTTAATTATGAGAAAAAAGTGAGTAGAGATATTAAATAATTTTATTAGCTGATTTTGGAACAAATCCATTTTCATATAAATAATCCAGAAAATTAAATAATAAATAATCACTATATTTTCTTGCAACTAATTGTAAACCAAATGGCAATCCAGAGGGTGAAGTAAACCTTGGCACACTAATTACAGGTAAATGAGCCATTGTCCAAATAAGACATGGATCAGGTTCTTCCATTTTATGTCTCAGAGGGGCTTCTCCAGCTGTACTTAAGGAAATGATAATATCATATTCAGTGAAGATTTTATCCATTTGATAAATTAAATCTCTTTGTTCATTGATCGCATTTTGTAAATAAGCCGGACTTATTTTATTCCCCTGAATTATTAAATCGTTCATTATAGGTGAAACTAATTCAGATTTTTTAAATTCTTCAGCAAAATAATATGAAAGAGTCTTATTATATATAACTGCATGTATATCGTGAGATCTGTTGAATTCACCTGGTAAATCAAGATTAGTTACCTCAATATCAGGTAATTTTGCTAATTTATCTACAAAATCAATTAAAGATTTTTTTGCATAGTCATAAGCATTTGACCAAGTGTGTGTTTTGCATATAGCAATTTTCCATGGTCTATTCTTGGGTTTATTAATTCTTTCAGGATCTTTAAATGCATTATAACTCATAGGAAAATTTGGTCCATGCACACGGATACTTTCAAAAACCCTTCTTATATCTTTATAATGAACGGTTAGAAAACCAACAGTGTCAAGAGTATCAGTTGTTTTAAGCATACCTGTTCTTGGTATTAAACCAAAAGAAGGCTTACACCCATATATGCCACAAAAACTGGCTGGACGTATAATAGAGCCGGCCGTTTGTGTGCCAAGTGCAACTGGTACCATCCCTAATGCTATCGCTACTGCAGATCCACTCGATGATGTTCCCGGTGTTTTAGTAATATCATGAGGATTCATAGTTTCATTTAAAGTGTGGACTGCAAATTCAGCAGTTACGGTTTTACCTGCAACAAAGGCACCACGATGTTTAAGATTGTACACAATACGTGCATCGTTTCCAGGTGTAAACCCTTTCCATAAAGGACTTCCCATTTGTGTCGGAAAATCATAAGTATTAATAATATCTTTAACAGCAAAAGGAATGCCCTCAAGTAAATTAAAGAAATCCTTATTCTTTATTGCTTTAGAAGATACTAAAGCGTTTTTCATCAAAATCTCCTTATTGAAAGAAACCCAGGGATAAAATTTGTTTTGATATAAATCATACAAATCTATAATATTTTCGGCTAGCGTTAATGGATCAAGTTGACCATCCTTGAACCCATTATGTATTTCCGAAATATCTTTGGTTAAGAAAATACTATTCCCCATTTTCATTTCCTCCATCATTTTCTCTGGGATCTATTCTATTCCTGTGTTTATCAATAAGTTGTTGGACAAAAGGTTTAATTATCTCTTTATTTTTGTGATCTTTCTTTTTGATTGGTATATCTGTATTTTGAAGTTTCTCATGTTTGAGTTTTTTCATCGTTTCATAAAATTCATCTCGACTCATACCGGTAATTTGTAAATAATACTCAAGAGCCTCAGGAATTTCGGGGTCATTTTTATTCAATAATTCAAAGCCTTCATCTCTATCTAAAAGCCCGTTTCTTACATCTAAACATGCTTGCCATGTTGATCTACCAAAGCCTCTTTTTAAATAGCAGGTAAAATCATGCATTCCAGGCATAATACATTCGGCACTCTTGTATCCTTTATAAGCTCCTTCAATTTGTGTCTCTTTCCAACCGTAGTGGTCCCTTACAAATTCAGTTTGTCTTTCATCATCCCAAAAGATATAGTCTCCCAGATGAATACCGAAAACACCAGCTTTTTCTATTTCTTCTAAAGAAGGATTTTCAAAAGGAAATAAGTCTCTTTCAGATAAATAGTCACACACCATTTCATTTGGTTTCAGTTTGGCTGAAACTTTTGTAAAATAATCTTTATCAAATGTATGTATTGGGTCTAAATATGATGCTCTTCCTGAAGTTTCAGAAATTGACTCACCCCAAACTAATAAAGGGATATTAAACTTAGTTGCTATATGCATTGGAAATGCACCAACGCCTGCATGGCAATGCCAACAGCTATCTCCTATTCCTGACAATGATCGTTTTGCAATTCTATTAATGAGATCTCTATTGGGAGAAAACATTATATGATCAACATTAAATACCTCCAATGCATTCTGAAGATTATACCAACCTGTTTCACTATACCAATTATGATTAAAAGTAACAGCTAACGGCTTCATTTTATATATCTTTACAAGTACATGCATTTGGAAAGTACTATCCTTACCACCACTTATTGGAATAATGCAATCATAATTATTTCCTGCTTTTGACTTTGCTGTTTCAAGAATCTTCCTTAGTTTTTTTTCTCGTTCGAGCCAATCTATATGAATTTTTTGCTCTGACGATTGGCATGCCTGGCAGACACCTAATTCATCAAATTTTACACCTTCTAATGTTTCAGGAATACAACATCTGGTGCAATATTGGATTTTTTCAAAGGGTTGTTTTCTGCTAATTGAATCCATGATTATAAATTCATTTTAATTTAAAAATTATCTTTAAAGTCCAAAAATCTCAATAGTGATTATAAGATATGACTCATTTTAGTAGTCTGACATTTTAACTTTCCTTTACAATAATTCCATATTCAATCACATCCAAATACTTGCCATTTTTAAATAATGCATCTTTTCTTTGACCTTCTTTTATCATTCCTAATTTATTGGCAAGTTTCTGCATCCCAATATTTTCTGAAGATGTTCCACAATAAATCCTGTGTAGATTTAACATTTTAAAACCGTGATCAATCAATAAACTACCTGCTTCAAACATAATATTTTTCCCCCAGTATTTTTTTTCTCCTAACAGAAATGCAATTTCTGCGCTCTTATTAATCCAATCAATACTTTGCAAACTGATATTCCCAATGTGTTTATCAGTTTCTTTATCAATAACAGCAAGAACTAATATGGTATCAGAAATATAGGATTCTTTGACATACTTTTTTAGTTTATCTACCGTCATTGGAAATCTCCCATGAGAGTTGAAATGGGTAATTTCAGGATCATTAAGCCACATAGCATAATTACCTTCTATATCTTGTTCATTTAAGATTCTGAGATATATCTGCGCACCGGTCAGGAATACATCTTTTACTAATTTCATTTAGATATTTTTGAAAGTATTTCGATAAATGTATTTTTGTTTGTAGTAATGCCAACATTTATTTCAAGAATCGGATCATATATGGTCCGTTCATCTATAAAACGAAGAACAGGTTTATTCAAAATTGCAGCTTCAATCAAAAAAGAAGAAAAAAACCCCATTACAACGTCTGCGTAATATATTATTGTATTTGTATCAATCTTTTCAGAAAGCAAATAAAATGCATTGTGTCTTTCAAAGATTTCGTTTAATTTGCTCCTATCCTGATTAGGATGAGCCTTAACTAAAACGTTCCATTGGTTCAGCTCTTTTTGATGTGTTTTGAATAATTCAACCAAATCAGTTGAAGCTGATAATTCATCAAATCCATATACTTCCTTGCCTTTGACATTAGAAAGGGGATCAGGAGCATACACTAATAATTTTGTATTTAGATTGTGTAAATGAAGTTGTTTGAGAAATACTTCTTTACTTATCGATGGCTTCCAATTTCTTAACCAATCATGATAAGGATTCCCCGAAATTATGATTTTAGTTTTATCAATATCCTCTTGAATTGCTATTTCTCGAGCGCGTTCATCAATTACCCATACTTTATCTGGCAAAATCATTTTTTCGGATGAATCATAAAATCTCCTTGAGATTGATGTCCAATGGTCCACGAAGGAATAGCATGGAATATTTTTGTTTTGAGCAATTTTAATAAACTGGTTTTCAATATTTGAAGTATATGATGTTCCGGTAAAAATTAATTCAGGATTAATACTATCAACAAGTTGTTCAAAATTTTGATTCTCAATTCTGACATGAGTTTTAAAGTCATTATAAAAGGGATACTGTCTGTCAGATACTGCAATAGCCTCAGTAAGACTATTTTCCTCGATTAACGAAAGGCATGGTTTTGCACCTCCCGGATCGCTAAAAACAAATAATATTTTTCCGCTAAGCTTTGGTCGCACTCTATTTTAACTCATCAATATTTTGAGACACTTTAATAAAGGCTGCTATTACATCATTCATATCCTCCTTACTTATACCTGGGCGCATATATTCAAGTGTGAAAAGCTCCTCAAAATGTAGTTTTTCAACAACAGGACAAATGCCTTTACTATAATCAACAAACCCTCTATACCTCTCACAATTAAAAGAGCAATAAGTTGCCCTTTGTTGAAATAGGGGAAGCAAGTATAATGGTTTTACATAACCGGCACCAATAAGCGGAGTATCCTCACGCAATATGGCAGATGGAATCTCAGCTTTAATAGCATTTATGAATTCATTGCGTCCGATACCTACAATTTCCCTTTTAAACTTGAATGGTTGCATATAATATACATGCTTATTCACTGGTTCAGTTTTAGGCGGAATAATGCCAGAAATTTTCCCTAGTTCGTTTGCAAGGTAGTCTGCGTTTTTAATACGCTCTTCAATCAATAAAGGAAGCTTTTTCAACTGCTCAATCCCAATTGCTGCCTGAATTTCCGTTAATCTGAAATTAAAGCCGTGAGTATTCATCACCTCTTTAACTCCTTTAGGCTCAACAATGTTCTCTCCATGATTCCGGATAAGATAACATCTTTCAGCTATATTATCATTATTGGTTACTATTACTCCACCCTCTCCAGTATGAATATGTTTATGATAATTCAAACTGAAAATTCCGATATCACCAAAACTTCCAACAAACTTACCTTTATACGTTGCCATTGGAGCTTGTGCACAATCCTCAATTACATATAGATTGTGTTTTCTGGCAATAGCCATAATTTCATCCATTCGTGCAGGGTTTCCAAAAATATGGACTACCAGAATTGCTTTAGTTCTTGGTGTAATACATTTTTCGATACTTTCCGGGCTAAGTCCAAAGTTGTCATTGTCTACATCAGCAAACACTGGCACTGCCCCATAGATTACAGGGGCAAGTGCACTCGCGCTCATGCTATATGGAGAAACAATTACCTCATCACCAGGTTTAATTCCTAAAGCGCCAATTGCAGTAAATAATCCTGATGTGTTTGAATTTACAGTAATAGCATATTTAATACCAAAAGTCAATGCCCAGTTCTTTTCAAATTGCTGCACAACTGAGCCTCCAAAGAAATCTTTGTGCCAGGCACCTAAAAATTGAGAAAGATTTCCACTATTCAATACGTTCATTACTGCAAGTTTTTCCTCTTCCCCAATTGTGTTATATACAGGAAATAATTTTGTGCGAATAGGTGTACCTCCTTTTAGTGCAAGAATTGACATTTTAATTCCTCCGTGATTTATGTTTAAAAAAAGATATAGTTTTATTATTACATTAACCTAAGGGAATATAGGTGCTATCAATATTTAGGTTTTTGATTATACTTATACTTTTAATATTGGCCATTAATGATGTTGGAACAAATTTTTTGTGATAAAATTGCATCATCTCCCTGTGAGGGACAAGTTAATCCCAATGTAAGAAATTTATATATACTGTCTGAGGCAAGTGAAATTGCATTTAACAATTGAGTATCATGACATTCAACTTTTTTAAGTTCCCGATACTCTGGGTAAATATCATTTTTACCAACTTCATAATACTCAATCTTTAACCCAGAATCTAAAATTCTTATACGTTTCTGTTCAAATAATAAATCTAACTCAAAAAGAGAATAGCATCGGCAATCTATTCCTTGCATGAAAAATTTGCCTCCTAACATTAAGTTGAGAACAGCTGAACAGGATGGGTCATCTTCAAAATGATCAAAAATTCTGGAAATTGTTTTGCTTTCATTAATATCTCCAAACAAAAAAAATAATAAATCTATCATATGAGATCCATTGTGTAAAGTTCCTTTACCATAATAACCACAACCACTTAGGTATTTTCCATAGAAACCTGAAGAAATTTCGTTTTTTAATAAAGAAAATTCTGGAACAAAACGTCTAGAGTAGTTTACAATGATTGGTATTTTCTTCTTTTTATAGACATCTAATATTTCTGTTCCTTCGGCAACTGTTTTTGTAAGTGGCTTCTCAGTAAAAACCAATTTAAAAGAGTACTTTGATAATTCTTTAAGAACTTGATAATGATATTCATCCGAAACGGAGACTACAACTACATCAATATTGTTTTTTGAAAATGCATCATCAATTGTCAAAAAAGCTTCACCACCCCAAATATTGGCAGCCATTTCAACTCGTTTAGTATTACTATCAACAAATCCAAGTAAATTAAATCCTGAATGTTTCTTAAATGCATGAGCATGAGTTAACACATAATCTTTATCTGGACTATCAAAAAATGCACCAATTTGACCTGCACCAATAATGAGAATATTAAAAGAATTCATCAGATAATTTTTTCAATCATAATTCGGTACTTCATCTCCGCAATTTTCCAATCCTCTTCATTATCAATATCCTGTACCTCAGATTCCGGAATTTCTATTGGAATAGTATAATTTGCGAATAACCTTTTCTGTTCTAATAAGCTTTTTGTCCTCAAACAATAAAATTGTCCACAATCATGATATGCAGGCATCAAATCCTGAGATCTGCTTTGATAGTTTTCTGGCCAGATCATCCGAACTAAATTATTTTCGATCTTCAAGGCTCGTTGGATAGGATAACTAAATCGAGTTATCGGTAATACACAATCTGCTTCAGATTCAATAAGCGTTTTCATTGCATTTCTGATTTTTAAATCAGATGTAAAAGGTGCCGTTGGATATATGCAGCAAAGGAATTCAAATTCCAGGTTTATTTTTTTATATTCTACAATAACTTCTTCTATTACTTCAGCAGTTCCTGAAAAATCATTAGAATTTTCCGGAGATCTATAAAAAGGTACCTTTGCTCCATATTGAATTGCAATTTTAGCAATTTCCTTATCGTCAGTCGAAACCATTACCTCATCAAAACATTTTGAAACTAAAGCTGCATCAATTGAATATTTTACAATCGGAAATCCAAGAAAATCTTTAATGTTTTTTTTGGGTATTCTCTTACTTCCACCTCTAGCAGTGATTATTGCGATACTCTTTCCCATTTTATTTAAGTTCTGTTATTAAATTTTGCATTAATATGGATATCAAAATTTTCGAAAATTCTAATATTTAAATTCTTTGCTTAAAATTGAAATAATTCTAGAGTCCCACCATTTTCCATCGTAGAAATAGTTCTGACGTAATAACCCATCTTGAATAAATCCGATTTTATCATACATCTTTTTTTTCTTATCATCAAATTCGTAAATTTCTGTCCATACCTTATTTATATTCAATTCATTAAAACCATAACGCAACAACTCTTTGCATGCATCCTCGGCATAACCAACGTTATCAATATATTCATTGTTCCATCCAATATACAACGAAAGGTCAGCATGCCTATGGACCCAATTTATATATACGAAACCACAAACCCCAATTAGCTCATTATCTGATAATCTGCGAATACAGAACATTATTGTACTTTGGTCATTCAAGACTTTTTTTTCAAACCATTCTTCCTGATTTGCTATACTTAATTCACGGAATTCTCTAAAATGTTTCCGAAAATCAATGTTATTTCGCCAGCTTAGTAGCTGTTTAAGATCTTCCCTCTCTATAGCAACAAGTCCAATAAGTTTTCCTTTTATCATTATTCAACATCCTTTCTTCTTAAGAAATCATCTGAAATGACATCTCTTGTTAATTTTTTTCCAATAAATGTAGCCAACTCGTAAGGCGGTATCCCGTCAACAGGAATGGGGCGAAGTGGAAACAAATCTCCATATTCAAGAATATGCCCATTGACAAGATTTTTAGTAAAGCGAAGCGAGCGACGTTGTAATATTAAAGTTTCTTTTTCGTTTTCTTCTACAACTTTCTTACCATTGCCTAACGCTAGACACAGTTCATTAGCTCGTTCGACCATCTCATGCCAGGTTGCAGGATTCATTGCAAATTTATGATCCGGTCCACTTCTTGTATTATCATCAGTAAAATGCTTTTCAAATACTTTTGCCCCAAGTGCAACTGCCCCCAAAACAGTCGTATGACCATGTGTATGATCTGACAAACCAAGAATAACACCGGGATACTTTTGTGCAAATGTTTTAAGAACATTCAAATTAATATATTTAAAATTCTCAACACTTGCCGTATAATTAGTATTACACTGCATCAACACAATATCACTATTGAAATTGCTTAACGCAGTCATCGCACGGTCAACATCCTCAAATGTAGATGCTCCACTTGAAATTATAACAGGTTTACCTTTTTTTGCAATATATTCAATAATCTCTATCCATGTAATATCTCCCGAACCAATTTTAAATAAATTAACATAAGGATCCACTGAATCAACGCTTTCAAAGTCATATGGACTAGTGAAATACTCAATCCCAACTTCATCACATTTTTTCTTTAAAAGAGGTGTCCAATCACCAGAAACTGATGCATCTTTATATACTTCAAATACTGGCTTCCCCCAGCTTTTTTGATGGGATAAGGCTGATTTAAGCTCTTCAAAACCTCTTTTACTGACGATTTTTTCTGCAACAAAATTTTGAAATTTAGCAGCATCCGCTCCGACCTTTTTAGCTAATTCTATTAATTTGAAAGCCCTGTTAATATCTCCATCATGATTAGCGGCAATATCAGCTATAAAATATAAGGGTTTTTCATTGTTTAAATTCAAATTACCTAACCTCATACTAATTAAATATTTAGGAGTTTAAATTTTGAATAGTCTGCATATAATTCAAACAAACCGTCTTCTATAGAAGGTAATTCTATTAAAGAATGTATTTTTTCAACGTTAAGAGTAGTGTTATTTGGCCTATTAGTTTGTAAACAAAATTCTACAACTTTCATTGGAGAAATTAAATCAACATTTAATTTAAAAATAGTGGCAAGTTTAGTTAAAAACTCAAACTTAGATAAAGAATTACTTGAACACACATGATAAGTTCCTTTCAAATCTAATTCAATCATATCCAAAAGAATTCGGCTTAAAAATCTTGTGTAAATTGCATTAAATCTGACATCAACAAAACCATTGATTTTTTGACCTGTTGTTAGCTTACTTAATGCCCATTCTACCAAAGATTTTCCATGGTTTTGATGAAAACCAAAAATATTTGTTCTGACAATTAAATAATCGTCGCATGATGTTTTGATAATTTCTTCAGCAATATCTTTTGACCTAGCATAATAATTTATTGGGTTTTTATTATCATCTTCTTTATAATTCCCAAGTGTCCCTTCGAAAACAGAATCAGACGAAATAAACACAAGCTTAGCCCTCGAATTTGAGTAATCAGATAGAAGTTTTGTGGCTTCAATATGCAATTTATTTGTAATTTCCGGATTTCTTTCGCAAAAGTCAACATCAGTATATGCTGCAGTATGAATTATTATTTCCGGATGTATTACTTCCAATAATGAAATAGTTGCTAAAGATTGAGTTAAATCTAATTTCGTAAATGGAATATCATTATTTGGCTTTCTTAAATCTACTCCTAAAATACTTTGACCTTTAAGATAAAATTCGTCAGCCAAAACATTTCCTAACATGCCGCTACAACCGGTGATTAAGACTTTTTTCATCAACTAGAAACAACTTTCTTGATAAATAAAATTGATAGTTACGCATTATTGAATTTGCTCGAAGTCAGGATCAACCGATTTTTTAATTTTTTCAACTAGGGATTCAACAGTTTCCCACTCAGAATTGGTACCTGAATTATATTTAAATCCCTTGGGTACTTCCCATCCGTTGAAATGACTGATGTATTTTTTTTTATCCACATTGGAAGGAAGTATGGCGTAATATCTATCAAATTCGATTGTATTGTAAGAGTCGCTTTCAGTAATCATTTCTTCATGTAGTTTTTCACCAGGACGGATGCCAACATCTTCGAGAATAGCATTTGGAGCAATTGCTTTGGCGACAGTCTCGATTCGATATGAAGGGATTTTTGGTACAAATATTTCTCCGCCGAGAGCATTTTCAATGGTCCAAAGCACCATCTCCACACCATCCTCCAATGAAATATTGAAACGTGTCATTTCTCTGTTAGTAATTGGTAAAACTCCGCTTTTAGCTTTATCACGAAAAAAGGGGATAACAGAGCCCCTTGAACCCATTACATTACCATAACGAACAGCAGAGAAACGTATATTGTGATTACCTTTGATATTGTTAGCTGCAACAAATAGTTTATCAGAAACAAGTTTGGTTGCTCCATATAAATTGATCGGGGCAGCAGCTTTATCGGAGGAAAGTGCAACAACAATTTTAACATTGGTTGCCAGAGCAGCATCAATTACATTTTGTGCCCCTCCTATGTTTGTTTTAATGCATTCATCCGGATTGTACTCGGCTGTTGGCACTTGTTTTAAAGCCGCAGCATGAATAATGACATCAATTCTTTCGCAGGCTCTTTTAAAACGAGCATTATCGCGTATATCACCAATAAAGAACCGAACTTGCGGATATTTATTTTCTGGATAGAGCTGAGCCATTTCGAATTGTTTCAGTTCATCACGAGAATAAATTACAATTCGATTTACCTCAGGGTATTGTTTTAAAATTGTTTCTGTAAATTTCTTGCCAAAAGACCCTGTCCCTCCAGTAATTAAAACAGATCTAAAATTTAACATTGTGTATATATAAGTTAACCAAAAATTCTTACAAAATTAATAAAATAGTGAGGATGGTAGTTTTAATTCTGCATAAAAAGAGAAGCAAAGGGCTCAGAACTTAGGATATTGGACTCATGAACCTGATTTTTCGGAAAATATGTTTATCAGCAGGTACATTAGTTAGTATCATCAGATAAATGATTCCCCGCTGCCACATAAATATATNGGAGAATAAAAAATGACATCATTTTAATGACCCATACCATAATTGAAAACAGAATGGAAAACAATTTATTTTAACCTTTTGAACGGGGTTTAAAATCATTGCCTTTTCTATTGCAGGTTTATTTTTACCTAACGAATTGTCTGAGCCTAAAAGAAAATCATCAGCAATTTTTTTTATGGATATACTAACAGATTCAATATCAAAAGGCAAAATGTGCCAGTCAACTTTTTGAAAAAGAATAATTGGGAAACGCGATATACGCTGTTCCACATCTTTTTCGTTTATTATAGCTTTATTCTTAGCTTCATTGAATACCTCTAACCAGATAAACATGTAGTGCTTCGAAAGTGCGTAAATATCAAAAACGTCTTTAGGGTCATCACGCCCTACAATGGCCGTGAGCTTATTAGTCAATATATTGAGCGGTGTATCAACAAAGCCGAACTCATATAAATTAGGGACTCCGCACCTGTAATCAATATCGTTGACAGATATAGCATAATCCCACATAATCGACTTCATTGCTTTATGAAGATGTTCAGTGTCCATTCATATAATTACTAATTCCTATCAAAAGTACTTAATATTTTTACAATTGTTTGGTTCCGCTAATTCTGCACATTCGAGACGAAACAAAATTCGACTTTGAAATATGTTTTGTTGCAGCTGTAATCTCTTATTGCCTGACTAATATTTTCCTAATTTGGCCAATTAAATAGTTCATATTCAATATCTCCCAGCCACCATATAAAAACTTCTCAGCGTGAATGATGGCATCATCTTAATAGTCCCAACCATAATTGAAAACAGATAGAAATAAACCGGATATTTCAGCGTTCTGTTAATTCTGAATTTAGTTTGAATATACTTCCATCCATATCTGATCCCGGATCTTCTTTTAAAAAAATCCTTATCGATCCTGAATTTCAATAAATATTCGGGAATATTGGCAAACTTCAATCCATGTTTCAAAGCTTTACCCCATAACACATTATCCTCCATTAAAACTGTATCCATCGGATAAAAACCTGTTTTTTCAATCAGGCTTTTCCGGTACATCACTGAAGGATGTGCAAAAGGAGTCCTGGTAAAATATCTTTTTTTTAAAGTATCGTGATTCACCGGCAACTTCCGATCATAAAGATGCTTTCCTGTCTCATNAATCTCCTGATACCAACATCCTACTACTGAAATGTCTGCATTCTCTGACAAAAAGTTATGTTGCTTTTCAAATCTTGAGGGAAAAGAGATATCATCAGCATCCATCCTGGCTATCAGCTTATAATCAGGATTCTTCATAACCTTTTCCAACAAATAATTCAGAGCGTTTGCCAAACCTCCGTTTTGTTGAAGCCGGAAAAGTCTGATGCGGCTATCACTGATTGAAGAAATATATCTGTCAATATCCGGTGAAACCGGGCCGTCAAAAACAATGAAGTAATCAAATTGACTGAATGTCTGATTAAGTATACTTTGAACTGACTCAATTACATATTTAAGTCTGTCATTTTTATAAACCGACATTATAACAACCAGATCATTCATGAAAAGACAAAAGTTGAGAAACGAAGTGACGAAATCCCGCGAAGCGGGAATAAAAGACAAAAGATAAAAGACAAAAGATAAAAGTGAGAATAAGGTGAAATGAGAAAGTTTNTTGAAATGATTCTATTATACGGACTTATACAAATCGTAATAGCGTTTTGCCATCAAACTGGCGGTATAGATATTCAGATACCTTTTATATGCCAGCTCAGCTTTTTTGGTTCCGGATTCCATGGCTGTCTTAATAGCCTTACTCAATGATGACAGGTCTTCCAGTTTAAAAAAAGTCAACTCTTCCTCATTAAACAATTCTTTAAACACATCTAAATCAGAGCAAATTACAGGAACCTTTTGCTGAACTGCCTCAATTAGCGTAAGGCCAAATCCTTCTGATCTTGATGGCATTAGAAAGAAATCAAAATACCTGAAATAAATCACGGCATTGCTCTTAAATCCCCAAAATAGACATCTGTCAGTAATTTTCAATTTCTCTGCACAATGTTTCAGATTCGTTAGTTCTTTCCCCTGACCTATAATAACAAGAGCAATATTTTCCTCTTCGGAAACAAGATGCAGAAGCTGATCTATGCCTTTTCTTCTGGTAATGACCCCGGCGCTTCCCAGGACTTTTAGCCCTTTTGACCGGAAACCATCTATAGCCTTAATAATATCAATATCTGAAATAAATGAATTATCCGGTTTATCAATCCCATTATATATGACTTCCAGCTTTGATAAGGAAAACCATTTCGTATAATAGCTTTTCATTGCTGTTGAAACACATATGAGTTTATCAGCACGCTTCCAAAGGACGAGCCAGATATTTCCAAAAAGCCATGAAATTAGCCGGTTATATGTGAATTTCAAGTCATCAAAAACAAAATTATGAATAGTCGAAATATGGTATCTGATACTTTTCCGGTTTAAAAAAGCAAACAGATCCGGACGAATTCCATTGGTATGAACAATATCATAATCGCTAAAACAAAATTTACGTGGATTAAGTCGCTCACAAGGAACAATCATCTTTACCTTGGTATCAATATTTTTATCAAGATAAAACACCTTAATTTGAAGCTCATCATTTTCACAAAGCGAATTAACCAGAGCTTGCATAACCTTTACAGGGCCCAGCTGATCAAGACGTGATACAATGATTGCAACCTTCATTTATTATTTAGCCTGGTTGTTTACCGGAATTCTGGAAGATATACTTTGAATTTATCACCAAAATTAAAGATTAAATGGAATAATACCGGATAGACAAAGAGCATAAGAATCACATCAAGCCGGTTCAGAAAATTAGAAAAAATAAGCAGTGAAACGGCGGCAGATAACAAAGATATTGTTACTGAACTGAATGTGTTCCATTTTCTTATCAGAACCAGGCAAACAATAATGAATAATGATAAATAAAGAAACATAATTATCATCCCGGTCCATCCTAAAGTATAAAATGCAACCATAAAAAAGCTGCCAACGATCAGTTCAGGAGTTATTAGGTAACATACGGGAGGAGACAGATCCAATGGTTTTTCAAGTCGCAGGGTAAAGCTCTCCGGCAAAATACAATAAAAAAAGAATTCCTTAAAATCGGTCTTTTTGACCGCTATATCGGCTTCATCAATATTCTCCTGAAGATTTGCCAGAGGGGACGAAATGTACAGGTAGGTCATATAATGATTATGACTGATATTTGAGTTCTTAAATTTTTCACTTGCCCCNAATCCATTCATTACAAATGATTTGGACAAATTACTTCTTACATTTCCGTAGGCTCCAAAACAGTACGAAAGAATCGGAAGACAAATTAAAGCAGCTATTATAACTAACAGACTGCTACTCTTCTTATATATCAGAAGGAGAAAAACGGTAGAAGTTATGATCCAGATTACTGACGATCTTCTGTAAAGAAGAATATGGATCAGAATAATAATAAGAACATAGATAAAAAACCGTTTCTTCTTCTGCTCAATAAATGACTGAAAGAAGACCACAGAGAAAAAAATACTTAACGAGTTAAAAACCGGATCAATAACCGGCATTCCAAATTCACGGTAATCATGTGACCGGTCCAAAACCGGCAGATATCCCATGTAAAGGACATTTACTAAACATAGTACTATTATCAGCCAGAATATAATATCGTTTAAATACGGATTCAAGCTATGCTTACTAAAGAATCGCGGCATCATCAATCCTAATCTATAACCCGCAAAAATAAATAAGATAAAAGTGGCAACCAAAAACAGGATCAAGCCGGCCGATAATGCGGGGAATATCTTACTCCATCCAAATAAATAAACAATAATTGCGAGAGAAAACGCTATACAGTAAAGGTAAAACGGATTAACAAGGAAACCCAGATTTACCTTCGTTTTAAACAATCCCAACATTAACTATTGATTTTAACCATGTTGATAATTCGAGATCCAAAAAATAGTTATCGATCGGGTATGTTGATTTCTCCTTAATCCAGTTGCAGTCAATCTCCGGATTTTGTTCATCAATAACCTGAATCTGCTTTGAATTATAGAAATTCTCATTTCTGACAGATGAATTTGTCGTTATAACTTTTTTGCCGTTTGCAAGAGCCTCAATTAACCGGTGAGTATACCCGGATTGTCTTTTAAAAGGGAGATCCAGGATTACATTAGAACACGATAAATGATGTTGCATTTCTTCATAAGTCAGAATTTTTCCAATTATATACTCTCTTGTCAGGATTCCTTCAATGGCTTCAAAGTTAATCTCATAGTTTTCTATCCAGCTACTTTTAAAATTGAACATCTTAAGAAGCCTGTATATTAAATGATTATGTAAAAACACTTTATATGCGGTCCAAAGTTTCAAAAAACTATTGATACCGGATTTTTCAGTCTGTTTTACTATTTTATCAACCACGGCTAACCTGCCAGGACTAAACTTCCCGGCAAAAAACAAATCATATTCTTTTTCAAGAATCCAGTTGATACTTCTTTTGATATAGAAGTTGGCCTTATATTCAATTTGATATTTTATAGAATCCGCACGATCAAATGTAAATACTTTATTAAACTGCTTTAACTCTTTCGTCCAATTATACATCGAAGAGGAATCCCATAGATAAAGCACTGAAAATAACTTTGGATTTTTACTTTTAAGTTTTCTAAAAAGAAATGGACAAATCAGATGGGCATTAATGGAAAAAAGAATATCAAATTTAGTATTATCAATTTTTTTCAACTCCTTTCTAAGATACGAAACATGTGGCGATAAGAGTAAAAAATAAATCTTTCTGAGTAGTTTCAACTTTGAGTTCGTACCATGGTAGTCCAGAGGGAGAATTCTGTTTTCAAACCAGGTAACCTCAAAATCTGATTTTTCAAGAACTGACTTTATTATTTTTTCAGCCCCATAGAACTCAGGTGTTATTAATAAAACCCTCAGGGACATGATTCCGAGCGATTTGGTTAATATTCGACTAATTCGCGTTACTGTGTTATGGCACTTTGGGGTTAGAGAGCCAGCACCTCTGCTGAGTATTTGTTGTAGATCAGCTTAATTCCTTCTTCCAGACTTAACTTTTCCTTCCACCCCAACTTGTTAATTTTAGAAACATCGAGCAATTTTCGATAAGTGCCGTCCGGTTTAGAATTGTCCCACTTCAACTGACCATTAAATCCTACAGTATCTTTTATAAGCAGAGCCAGTTCCTTAATTGTCAGATCCTTCCCTGTACCGATATTGATATGAGTATTTTTTATATTCGAAGAAGGCAGAGGGCTGAGGGCTGAGGGCTGAAGGTTCGATGCTTTAAGATCATTGAAATCAACATTATTCATTACAAAAACACACGCTTCAGCCAGATCATCTACGTATAAAAATTCGCGATATGGACTTCCGGTTCCCCACAAGGTAATTGAAACAGGGGGTGAGTCGTGAGGGGTGAGGTGTGAGGTGTCTTGCGAAATTCTGACTCCATATTTTGAAAGCTTATTTAGTATTTCCGATTCAGGAAATGTATCATTTACTCCTTCAATAGGGTATTTTTTCAAATCTTTTCTTAGCGATGTCCAATCATTGTTTTCCAGACATTTACCGAGATGCATTTTTCTGATCAGGGCAGGAAGTACATGAGATGTTTCAAGGTTGTAATTATCATTTGGACCGTAGAGGTTTGTTGGCATTACGGAAATGAAATTAGTGCCATACTGAATATTGTATGATTCACACATCTTAATGCCGGAAATTTTTGCAATTGCATAGGGTTCATTGGTATATTCCAATTCTCCGGTTAATAAATATTCTTCTTTAATAGGTTGCGGGCAATTTCCGGGATAGATGCAGGAACTGCCAAGAAATAACAATTTCTTAACTCCATGTAAATAACTTTGATGAATAATATTATTCTGAATCATTAAGTTTTCATACAGGAATTGAGCCCTGTAAATATTGTTAGACATTATGCCCCCTACCTTGGCTGCTGCCAGAAAAACATATTCAGGTTTCTCCTCCCTGAAGAAATCAGCTACGGTTTTTTGGTCTGTAAGGTCATATGGAGGAAATGGAGTAAATGCAAAATTTGCATACCCTTTTGCCATTAAATTCCTGTGAATGGCACTTCCTACCATTCCATTGTGACCAGCTATGTATATCTTCGAATTTTTATCCATGTTTTTTTGGTGTTATGGCGTTATGGCGTTATGGCGTTATGGCGTTATGGCGTTATGGCGTTATGGCGTTATGGCGTTATGGCGTTATGGCGTTATGGCGTTATGGCGTTAT